>Ga0256824_10000615_pt1 | contig 13813 bp, 7 predicted proteins | sample CV67metaG_FD_191570 | JGI IMG/M metagenome (GOLD analysis project Ga0256824, IMG submission 191570) | Hydrothermal vent microbial communities from East Pacific Rise, Pacific Ocean - CV67 | ecosystem: Environmental > Aquatic > Marine > Hydrothermal vents | place: Pacific Ocean: East Pacific Rise...
TTTTATCTCTTCAAGGCTCATTTTTCCTTTTTTCTCTTCATAGTTTTGGAGGTATTTTGCTTTTTTTTGCTTGTAGTTGTTGACTACTCTTTTTCTACTTAGTACATAGTTTTCTCTTATGATGTAGCCTAAAAAGTCTAAACCTTGGGAATGTTTTTGCAACTTTGTGTCCGCTCTTAGTTCTAGGTCTAAGTTTTTTTTGAGGTACGTCTGTATCTCTTTATAGAGTTTTTGAAGTCTCTCTTTTGAGTTGTCAAAAAGTACAAAGTCATCTACATAACGAATGTAGTGTTTCACCTTTAGTACCCTTTTAACATAGTTATCGAAGTCGTTCATGTAGATGTTTGCAAAAAACTGACTTGTAAGGTTTCCTATGGGTAAGCCTTTGTGTTCTGGAATTTTAAACAGAGTTTTATGCGCTGGAAGTAGTTTTAGTTTTGTTTTGTCACCTTTGAAGATGTAGTTTTTTGTTGGGTTGTGGTAGATGATTTGTTTAGCTAGTTTTAGGTATGAGTTCCCAAGCTGGAGCTTGGGAACTAGTTGCTTATAGAGAGTATTTTTGTTGAGATTGTAAAAAAAACCTTTTATATCTAACTGCAAGTAGTACCCTCCATAAGTTGCATTCATATAGCTCTGAGCTTTTTTCATAGCGTTATGAATTCCTTTTCCTTTTGTGTTGTTATAAACATCACTTATAAACTTAGGTTCAAAAACTCTCTCTAGCTCTTTTACTAAGATATGATGCACAATTCTGTCTCTAAAGTCTGCTGCAAAAACCTCTCTTAGTTTTGGAGACGTTGTCAAAAAACAGATACTTCGCCCTATTTTATAGACTCCTCTGTTTAAGTCACTATGGAGTTGCCAGAGGTTTTGCACTAAGTCCATCTCAAACTCTAGGGCATTGTGGGTGTTTCTTTTGTTTTTTCTGCACTCTTTATAGGCGGTGTAGATAGTTTTAAAACTAAACATTTCACTCTCCGTCTCTAACACACCTAACATAGTTACTATTGTCCTTATTGTTGTTGTTCACATTGCCGTTGTTGAAGTTCACAATCCAAGCATTGTTCTTATTGCCCTCATAAGTAGTAGAAGACCAATAATTGTTAGAGCTAAATAAGTACTTCATTTTATCCTCTTCAATTAGATTCCCAGTCAAGCTGAGAATGACGAAATGAAGTCCTTTTCTATACACTTTGGTAGAAGTACCGCACAGTGAAAAATGGCACTCTTAAAAGACAAAATTATCTTTTAACTCTCGCCACAGAACCTAACCAAGCCTGAGACTGTTTACAAACAGATACACTCAAAAGTGAAGCATACTCAAACTGTTTAAAACTTTTAAAGGCTTTGAGCTCCTTACTTATGAGTAAGAGCATCTTCATATCTTCACATCTATCTCTAAGCTTTGTTAAAACTCTTACCTTGTCTTTAGCTAAACCAACTCTGTTTATAATAAAAAGTAAATCTTTAGAAAACTTTCGCATATCTTCACCAATAGTGTACTTATGGTACTTATCAAACCCTTTTACTATTGTCTCTATATATGTACAGAGTTCTAAGGCTGCACGAAATATAGGAAAATTCTGATTATTCATACTTATATCCAAAAATCAAATCACTGTCCGTCTCTAACACACCTAACATAGTTACTATTGCCCTTATTGCTGCTGTTCACATAGCCGCTGCCGAAGTACACAATCCAAGCATAGTTCTTATTGCCCTCATAAGTAGTAGAAGACCAATAATAGTTAGAGCTAACATTGTTAAAGTAAGTTGTATCTATGGCAGGACTAACCTTACCATAATCAACTATGCCCTCTAGCTCTACCGATGAGGGGAGTCTCCAGTCTGTGTAGCCTCCTAGAGTTAACTCTGAGCAGTATGTAGTTGCTGTATCTCCTGATGTGTCTTTACAAGCAGAAGAGCTTGTGTCATTTTTACAAGTCTCATAGTTAGCATCACTAAGCCACTGTTTTCTTACAGTTTTAGCCGCTTCATCATCTTGCCACATTAGAGTTGTGAGCTCATCTGTCACCATATCTGAAGCTCTGGTGTAACGTGGAGTTGCTCCTTTTTGGTAGTAGGCATCATCTTTTAGGCTTCCATCGGTTACTTCATTACCATCTTTGTCATAAGATTTTGTCTGTCCTGTTTTTTTGATGGGTGCAGTGTCTGTAGTTGAAGATGCAGTTACACTTATGTTTACAGTTGCAACTTCTGAGTCAGCTGTGCCATCATTTACCTTAAATGTAAAACTATCACTTCCACTGTAACCTGCTGTTGGAGTGTAGCTTAGGTTTGGTGCTGTTCCACTTAGTGTTCCATGAGTTGGGTTTGACACTGTGTATGTTAAAGCATCGCCATCTGCATCACTTGCACTTAGAGTTATGCTGTCGTTTTCACTATCTTGTGTAAAGCTTAGGTTTTGGTCTTGAGATGTTGGTGGTGTGTTTTGTACTGCTTCTTTTATACAGCGGACAGTGAACCCGTTTGCACGAGTATCCTTGCCCGTGTTAGCATCACCCGAGTGGAAGTCCAAAAAGCGTGAGTAAGCAGTAGTGACACTACTCGACCAGACGATACCGACGGAACCCTGATTAAACAGAGAACCGTCAGCATTGCCACAGTAACCTGCAGATGGTAATTTTAGGAAGTTACTGTAAGCACTTGTATTGTTTGTTACAGGAGTACTTGCCTCTGTAGTCTCATCTTTAAGCTCTTGGATAGTTGGAACTCTAAACCCAACTGGACAAACAGAACTACCATCTGTTTTTGACCAGTTTTCACTTCTTAGACTTCCATCGCTATCTGCTGTTTTTGCCCAATCATAATCATAAGTTGATGAAGAAGTGATAAAACTTGCCCCAGCATTATTTACATCAGTTGCTTGTATGTCAGTTGTTTCGCTTAAGCTCTTTTCGTGCCCATCTGTATTTCTACCCCATTGGTAGTAGTCTCCATAACAGGCTGTGTCATCTAAGGCTGTACAGACTTGTGAAGCACCCAAGTTTCTGTCTAACCATACTCTTCCTGTAGATGCTGAAGTGACCTCTTCATATACTAAACCTTTATGTATAATAGTTCCATCTACTGCATCAACTATATGTACAGTTCTGGTGGCATTTGCTTCATTTCCTACACTATCTTGAGTAGTATAGAGTAAGTAGTAAGTCCCTACACTATTTGTATCTACACTCCCCTCAAAAGATAAGTTTACACTTCCATCTACATCATCAATCGCTGTTGCACCTGCATCAGTATATGTACTCCCTAGAGTTTGAGTTAAAGGGTTTACTCCATTTAGAGTTATAACTGGTGGAGTTGTGTCAGGTAGTGCTTCCTCCACATCTAAAATATTTATAGTCACATTTTGAGTTACTTTATTTCCAGTACTATCTTCTGCTGTTGCGACAAAAAGGTAGCTTGTTTTTGTTGGGGTAGCTTCATAGTCAGGAGCTATTTTAAATGTCACTACTCCAGTAGTTCCATTTACATCAAAACTTGGACTATCTGTTTCACTAATGCTATATGTCACAGAGGAGGTCTCATCGGTAGCACTTAGAGTTATAGCTGACGTTTGATTTTCATTCACATCTGCTGTTGCAGCTGAGCCTGCTGTAAAAACTGGTGGAGTAGTGTCTGGGATTATAATAGGACAATCATTTGTATTTATGTTAAATGTTGCATACTGTTGCCCATACTTACCAAGTTTTTCACTATTTCCTATCATATAAACAGTGAACTCTCCTTTTTTACTAAACTCAAATGTAGCTCCAAGTTTATCTACTGATGTTGGTGTTATAGATGCACCAATCTCTGGAAAAACTTTCCACTCAATGGTAGAGTTCACAAAGTCATTACTTATGAGTGAGTCTGGGTTTATTATGGTCGCATTTAACTGGTACGGTAAACCACTACATATACCATTTTTATTGTCATCGAGTTTAATTGCTGGAATATTAAATATTGAAAGCTTGGGATTAAAGATGCTCTTTTTACCACTTTCTGGGTACTTTGCTAGAGTTATCTTCCAAACTTTTAAACTAGCATAAACTTTTCCCTCTAAACCTGCCGTAATATTTAAGTCATTGAGTCCGTATATAGCCATAGCATCACTCTCTTGAAAGTCTGTGTAAACAGTAGCACTTCCACTTGCAGCAAGAGTCCCTTTTAGCCAAGGCTCAACACTAAACCCAGCTGTAGCGACCTTATAGAAAGTCACTTCTATGTTTGGAATAAGTCTTACATTTACTTCTACACCACCTGCAACTCCAAAACTTGCTCTATACTCTTTTTTTACCTTTGGTGTTGAGTCTATATCAGTCCACTTATTACCATCGTAAGTCATTCCTACTGCCATCTCAAAAGAGGTGTCAAGAACACTTGTAGCATTTATTTCCCCATGAGCTTTAGCATCTAATTTGGCATCAAGAGTGAAAGTTATCTCTTGGTAAACAGGAATACCTCCAAGTAAGTACATTTTATAGTATTTTTTCTTAGGTATTATATTTTTAATATCATACTCTTTTGTTATCGCTGCTGTGTAGAGAAATTTACTTGTCACATTAAAATCTAGTCTTCCCTTGACCGAGATTTCAGCAGAAGCGACATCTCCATCTACAACCTCAGTTTCTATAGTAAGTGTTGGTGTAAAGTCAATCACAATATCATTTGTAAACTCACTATGAGTACTTACTTTAGTCTTTACATTAGTTTTTCCACTCGGCTCATCATTAGGCTTAGCTATAACTTTTATTTTTGACTTGAGTGTTTCACAATCACGTTTATTTCCAAGAAGAGAAGGTGTTGTGTCTTTTGCACAAATTTCATAAGTTGCTATATACTCTGTATCACTTATATCTTTAAAAGAGGGTGTCCAAGAAAAAATAGCATTAGCACTACTTGTATTTGTAGAGTCTGTCCAAGATGGGCTTTTAACACTTTTACCATTGTGTTTAAATTCAAGACTCATAGTTGTAAATGTCCAGTCATCGTCTATGCCAGCCTGTGTCATCTGAGCTGTCACTTCAATATTCAGTCGTTCTCCTGCAACTACAGTTAAAATATCTTGCACAACAGTGGCTTTAAAGTTTGTGTTGCTTTTTGAGAGAGAACGTTTTGCCTTTGAATGAGCTTGTTGAGTGCTTTGTATAACTCCAAACCGTCCTGAACGCCAAGTGAGTTCTTTTTCCTTTGTGTTATTCGTTTTGTAACTAACACTACGTCTCATAGCACTATTTGGAGATGTGTCTGTATTACCTGTACCAAAAAGAACTACTTTAGAGGAGAGTTTTGCACTTTTGACTACATCTGTTATAGCTGCATCTACTACCTCTAACGTGGTAGTTGTTCCATTTTTATCTACCGAGACAACACGTTTTAAGTAAGCATCTTGTGCATTTCCTACCAAGATGTCTCCTGCATTTGGCACTCCAGATTTTTCTGAGTCTTCAAAGACTAAAGAGCTATTGGTCTCTTGTGCATCTTCTAAGTGAAGAGAGGCTGCTTGTTTTACCACTGCACTCTGCACAAAAACAACCTCTTGGGCTAGTGTCTGCATAGAACTCTGTGCACTTACTGTACTATTATCTGCACTATCTAAGGCTTTTACTTTTATGTAGTAAAGAGTATTTGGAGTAAGTCCACTTACATCTGCTTCCAAAGTATTGACTAAGGTCTGCTGTAACGTGGTAGAGTCTGCTGTGAAGTTTTCATCTGTTGAGAGGTGAATTTCATACCGAATCTCCTCTGCAGGTGTTGTTTCATCTGTTGCATTTAACCAAAATAGAGTCAAAGAGTCTTTTTGTGCATCAAGAGAGACTATGGTTGGAGCAGTTGGAACAGTTGTATCATTTGAAGTTGTCACTACATCTTCTACTACTATATTTACAGTTGCAACTTGAGAGTACTTCTCTCCATCGTAAGCTTTAAAAGTAAAACTATCACTACCTACATACTCTGCATCTGGAGTGTACTTAAAGCTATTAGAGTTTGCGATAAGCTCTACACTACCGTGGGTTGCATTAGCCTCCACTATTAACTCTAAGAAATTATCATTTTTGTCACTTGCACTAAAAGTGCCATTTGTGACAATGTTTTTAAGTGTAGTTATATTTGAGTCTGATGTTTGGGGAGTGTAGTTATAAAGGGCTATGCCATTTCTTCGCATAGTATCGCCTAAATGCTCTTTTACTCTCGCTTCACTTTTCAAAGTTTTACCTGCAAGAGAGAGTTGTCTTGTTACATTTACATCTTCAATATCTGCACTCTCACTGAGGTTATCTAAATCGTTTTCATCGAGTGTTATTCCGTTTGCATTTGCACCTGTATCGAGAGACTGTAACAGAGAAGCTATTTTTAAAACATCGGCATTGTCAACTGTTGCACGACTTACTCCCACCAAGTCTTGTACAAAGAGTCTTGAGTCTGCATTAATATCTGCTATGTTAATGGTACCTAGAGTAATTTCTCCTGCCTTAAAGCTTACATTTGTGTCAGTAGAAGAGTACTTAAACCCACCATTTGCTGATGTTGTCCCCTCTTTTGACTGAGATTTATAAAAGAGACCTGCCACGGGGGAGTCTATAAAAAATGCTTCACTTACTACAACTGCTGAAGGAGGGTTAGACCCACTACTACTGTCACTACCTCCACCACCACATCCACTTAAAAAAAGTGTTCCTGCAACTACGAGAGATACAAATAGATTATAATTTTTCAAGATATTACCTTAGTTTAGATTTTTACCTACTCTAATTATAGTGATACAACGTGACATATGGTGTGACATTTTAAAAAGAATTTATAATTAATTATTACATGGCTGGAGGAGTGTCTATTTGTAACATAGTTTGGGTTAGATTCTGAATCAAGTTCAGAATGACGGGGTGTGGTTCAGTATGACTAAACCACGTTAAGGCTACTTTTCGTTATATATGCTCATAGATGGGAAAGCAAACTCCAAACTGTTTTTCTCAAAAATTGCCATAATCTTGTGCATCACATCCTCTTTTGTTGCTAGCCATTCATCCCAATCAGTAGATTTTGTAAAACAGTAGACTAAAATATTGATGCTTGAGTCCGAGAATGCATCTAAGTAAACTAGCAGAAGTTTTTTTACGCCATGCGAATCATCTTGAGAAACAAGCTTAGCCGCTTTTATGGCGCTATATTGGTACTTGGTGTTTTCCGTGGCAATTTTTGGATGTTTATCTAACATCTCTCTTATCTCATTGACTGCATTTTTAATATCTTCACTCTTAGAGTCGTACTTAATCCCAAGGTCCATTTTTATGCGTCGACCAAGTTCCCTTTTGTTCCAGTTTTTCACATCTTGGTTTGCTAGAATTGCATTTGGAATAGCTACAAGTGCATTGTCAAAGGTTCTTAACGTGGTTACACGCAGACCTATCTCAACAACAACTCCCTCGTTCCCATCAATCACAATCCAATCGCCTTGCGAGAAAACATCACTCATAAGGATTGAGAGTGTTCCAAAAAAGTTAGCTAGAGAATCTTTAGCAGCAAGAGCAACAGCAAAACCACCAATACCTAGACCAGAGAGTACCGCTGTTAAGTTTGCCCCTGCAAAATGAAGAACTATGAGTAAACCAACAATCATAATTATAAAGTTAATTATTTTTATACTAACATTTATGATCTCATTTTTTACTTTTTTGTTCTGCGGGTCTATCTCGTGAATTTTTATACTCGCAACCACGTTAAGGACTTTGTAGAACATTATAGTTACTAAAATTGAGTAGATAATATTAAAAGTTTTTGCCACATCTTCAATACTAATAAAATCATAGTAAACATATATAATCATATTGATATTGATTAAAATTATGGTTATTTCCAACCAAACACGTATACTTTGAAGAATGTCTTTTGTATAAGTTTTTAAAGATTTTACATTGATAAGGTAGCTACTCAGTGCTACATAGAGTACCTTTCTCACAAAATAGATAAACACTATAAGTGCTAAAATAATCGCAAGTTTAACAACATTAAGTCCATATAACTCTAGTATGGGGTTAATCTCTTTTACAAACTCCATATCATTAATAGTTAAGACTGGACCTATGAGATGGTATTTGGAGTATTTATTGAGTCTATACATCCTTTTTTCAAACTTGTATAAGTAGTTAATAACATCTGCATTTATGTCAATAACCGCATAGAACTCTCTTGTATTTTCTTTTAGTTTTTGGAATATTGGAGATTTTTCCTTTGCATCTAAAATGTAGTGGTAATCAATCTCTAGAAGTTTCTGGTTGTCTATCTGGTTTTGAACAACATATTGATTTAACTCACTATTAAACTGATCAATATTAGAATTATTAAGTGCGAGTAAAATATTACGGATCATTTCATTTTGATTCCGAAGAACCCTATATATTTTAAGTTGAATCTCGTCGCGTATGACAGGGTACTTATTACGGGCACGTTTGTTAATCTTAATAATTTTTTGGAGTCTAAATATATCAGATGCATAGAGGTCACTGTTTTGAGTAAATCCATTTTTATCACTCATAATATTTTCTAACTCTTCTAAATAACTCGAATCTTGTGCTTTTAACGTATCTTCCAAATAGGGTTGTGTCAGATTTGTGTCGTTTATAAGTTGTAAAAAAGAGAGCTGTTGCATAGTAAAATAGTTATACTTCTCTTTAGCACTCAGACTCAATGACAGCAGTAATGATAGTAAAAATAGACTAAATAATTTTTTAATAAGAACTCCTCTAAATACCCTCTGCTATCATAGCATCAGCAACTTTTTTAAATCCTGCAATATTTGCACCATCAACATAATTTCCTTCAACCCCGTAATCTTTCGCAGTTAAAGCTACCCGTTTAGCAATCTGCTGCATAGTAAGTTTTAACTTCTCATCTACCTCTTCAAAACACCATCTACTCATGGAAGCATTTTGAGCCATCTCGAACTCACTTACCGCTACCCCACCAGCATTTGCCGCCTTAGCTGGTGCAAAACAGATGTTATGTGACAAAAAGTCATTAATTGCTTTTGGAGTTGATGGCATGTTTGCCCCCTCACTCACTGCTACAACACCGTTGACAATGAGGTTTTGTGCGTCTATATCGTTGAGCTCATTTTGTGTAGCACATGGAAATGCAGCATAACAGGGAATATCCCAAACGGGGTGTGTCCCCTCTGGGTACTCGGCTACTGGTGTGTACTTAGCTTCTGGGTGTGTTTGTATATACTCCTCAAGTGAAACTCTACGCTCAAGTTTTAACTCTTTTAAAAGAGCCAAGTCAACCCCACGAGAGTCATAAATAGTCCCTTTAGAATCTGTACAAGTCACTGGAATTGCACCAATTTCTTGGAGTTTCTCTATAGCATGTAGAGCCACGTTACCAGCACCGCTGACCGTACAGACCTTACCCTCTAAAGACTCTTTGCCATCAAGTTCCAAAAGAGTTTGTGTAAAGTAAATCACACCATACCCCGTGGCTTCAGGACGCATGAGAGAACCACCAAAAAAGAAAGGTTTTCCCGTTAAAACACCTTCAAAAGAGGAGGTAATTTTTTTGTACTCTCCAAAGAGGTAACCAATCTCACGACCACCAACACCAATATCTCCAGCAGGAACATCGATACGAGGGCCGATGTACTTATGAAGTTCTGTCATAAATGCTGAACAAAACTTCATAATCTCAAAGTCACTTTTACCCTTAGGGTCAAAATCACTCCCACCTTTTGCCCCACCAATAGGAAGCCCTGTAAGTGCATTTTTAAGAATCTGCTCAAACCCTAAAAACTTTAAAATTCCCTCATTTACAGTTGGATGAAAACGAAGTCCGCCTTTGTATGGGCCAAGGGCATTGTTAAACTGCACACGAAAACCTGTATTTACTTGAATGTTTTGACGGTCATCCATCCATGTAACTTTAAACTTAATAATTCTATCTGGAACCACTAGACGCTCAAGTATAGAGAATCTTTGGTACTTCTCATCTGACTCTAAAAGTGGAGAGATAGAGTAGATAACCTCCTCCATCGCTTGGTAAAAAACTGCATTTTCAGCACAGTTACCATTTTCAAATTTTTTAATCTCTTGCTGGGCTATACTCAAAATAGTTCCTTAAATTTTCTCAATTTTTTAATCCCGTACGAAGCATCATACGTCTTAGATATGCTATTTTACTCTGCAAAGGTAAATCTTTGGGACATACATCTTCACAGCCTAAAAGAGTCATACAGCCAAATACACCATTTTCATCCCCGATGAGTTCATAATACTCTTCGTCTGTTCGTTTATCTCTTGGGTCAAGATGGTAACGTGCCACCTTGTTTAATCCAACGGCACCCGTAAAACTAGGCCGCATCTGTATAGTACCACATCCTGCCACACAGCATCCACACTCAACACATCTATCCAGTTCATAAATCTCATCGGCTAAAGAGGGTTCCATCTTCTCTTCCATCGCATCCACGTTAAGCTCACTCTCTTTGTCATGTATCCATGTCTCTAGATGTTCATTTAAGTAGCGCATCCATTTTCCTGTGTATATAGATAGATCCCCTATAAGCTCAAAAAGAGGAAGAGGTGCTAAGGTAATATGTGCATCTAACTTTGAAGTGAGTGTTCTACAAGCGAGTGTTGGACGACCATTAACTAGCATAGAACAACTCCCACAGATTCCAGCTCGGCAGACAAAATCAAACTTTAGAGCATTATCATGATGCTCACGTATCTCATTGAGTACCACATAAAGTGTCATCCCATGGGCCTCTACTATCTCAAAAGTTTCCATGTGTGGAAAATCATCTGGGTCATGTGGGTCAAAACGGAGTATGCTTATTTGTAAGACTCTTGGCTCTTTTTCTACACTCATATATTTTCTCCCAACCTTGCATTTGTACCACGGTACTTTTGAGGTAATTTATCTAGAAAAGGCATCAGAGCATCTTGTATCTCAAAGCGATTTGCACCTTTTGCTTCTAGTTCTTTGGTAATTTTTTCAACCTTAGAGACTCTACTCGCAGTTTGAGGATGGTGCGAAGTTAAATCTTTGCCATAGCCACGAAAACCTGGAGGAAGTTCCATTGTTGTTATATTTATCTCTTCATAGTTTACAGTTGGTAGTGTCTGATTCTCATCAGGCCATGAAGTTATGGTTCGCTTTAACCAGTTCTCATCATCGCGTTTAGGAAAATCTTCACGCGAGTGTGCACCACGACTCTCTGTTCTTAGACATGCTCCCATTGCAGCTGTTAATGCTACTTTTATCATCTTTTGTGTTCTATAAGCATTCACAAGTGCTGGGTTTGCCGCACGAGATTTTGAACGAAAAACTTCTATGTTTTTAGAACGCTCAAGAAGCTCCTCTAGCTCATCTACAGCCTCTTTAAGGTCCTTTCCATTTCTAAATATACCCACCTTTTCCATCATAATCTCTTCCATACGACGACGAAGTACATAAGCATCTTCGCCATCCTTTTTAGAGAGCAGTGCATCAATTTTATCTTGCTCTTTTTGAACAAAATACTCTATTTTAGCAGTATGCATCTCCATATCACTCTCATGAGACTCTAAAAAATCTGAAATATACTCTGCTACTAACATTCCTGCTACAACAGTCTCACTTACCGAGTTTCCACCTAGGCGGTTAAATCCATGCATATCCCAACAAGCAGCTTCACCACACGAGTAGAGAGCTTTCATAGTCTGAGACTCACCCGTATATTTTGTACGAATTCCACCCATAGAGTAGTGCTGAGTTGGACGAACGGGAATCCAATCAACCGCAGGGTCAATCCCTAAAAAGTTCTCACATATCTCTTTGACTTCACGAAGATTTTTCTCAATATGCTCACGACCTAGTATCGTAATATCAAGCCATAAATGGTCTCCATAACGTGACTTTACACCCTTGCCCTTTCGCATGTGCTCCGTCATTCTACGGCTTACTACATCACGGCTCGCGAGCTCTTTTTTCTCTGGCTCATAGTCTGGCATAAACCTATACCCATCTTTATCTAAAAGAAGTCCACCATCACCTCTGCAACCCTCGGTTGTTAAAATGCCTACAGGTACAATCGCAGTTGGATGAAACTGTATAGCTTCCATATTACCTAAGGTTGCGACACCCGTCTCTAGTGCCATTGCATGAGCCGTTCCTTGACAGATAATTGCATTAGTAGAGACACTATAGATTCTTCCATATCCACCAGTGGCAATGGTTGTTGCCTTTGCTATGTATGCTACAAGTTCACCACTCATAAGGTTTCTTGCTACAACACCCTCACAACGACCATTTTCATGGATAATTGACATCGCTTCAAGTCTCTCATGAACCTCAACTTTCTCTTTTTTAGCCTTATTGTCCATAGCAAAAAGCATAGAGTGTCCTGTACCATCCGATGTATAGCAGGTTCTCCACTTTTTTGTACCACCAAAATCACGAGCAGTTATAAGACCATGAGCCTCATCTTTTTCAGTTATTGTTACTTTTTTAGCATTTATTATGGCTGTTCTTGCACCACGTTGTACACGACTCCAAGGTACTCCCCAATGGGCAAGTTCACGAATTGCTTTAGGCGCACAGTGTGTAAACATACGTGCAACTACTTGGTCAGCTCCCCAATCACTCCCTTTAATCGTGTCAGAGAAGTGAACATCTTCATTGTCTCCCTCTCCCATATTGGAGTTTGCGAGACTTGCTTGCATACCACCTTGTGCCGCGGCAGAGTGAGAGCGTTTGGGTGGAACTAAAGAGAGTACAATAGCATCATGCCCTCTCTCTTTTATGCCTGTAGCAACCCGAAGTCCCGCAAGACCACCTCCAACTATAAGAACATCAGTATATATAACTTTTATCCCGTGTGTACTTTTTTCAGACTGCATTAGTGATGCTCCATCATAATAGTTTGTGATTTGTATTTCACACCATCACTGAAGTCATGGTTTATGCCAATGTATGTGTATTTTGCGAGTGAAGAGAGACCTACTACAATGTAGAGTGCTATCATTATTTTCATAAGAAGTTTAAAACGTTTACGAGAAACTTTTGTATTTTTTCCCTCCATAAAACCCCACTTCAAGACTAATCGGTAGAGCCCAATAAAAGCATGAGAAACCACAGAGATTAAAAGCATAAAATAGAGTGGCCCCATAAACTCATCTACTACTCGACTTGAACTTGCAAAGGGACCAATATCTGATGGTTGAGTAATCATAATATAGAGATGCACTGAACCTATAAAAAACATCATAAACCCAGTGACAACTTGGATAACCCATAAAGAGCTATCCTCATGTTTCATTCTTTGAGTATGCTCTTTAATAAGCTTATAATCTCTGTAGCTAGATGGAAACTTTCTTATAGCAACTAATGCATGAAGCACAAATATAACTGAAATAGCTGAGGCTAAAAAAGAGATTATGCCCGGGTAGGTCTCACCAAAAAAGTAATACCCCTCAAACATAATGGTTACTCTATACATCATCTCATGCGAGATTAATATAGAAGCCTCAAACAGAATATGACCCATAATGAAAACCGCTAGAATCAGACCTGTCACACTCTGTATAAAATCTAACCTTGCTGGTATTCTATTCAAATTTTTGTGTTTCATCAACACTCCACAATATAATTAGTCTTTTTTTGAAGCTCTAGTTTTCTTTTTATTTTTAGCTTTTTTCTTTGCTTTTTGCTTTTTATCAAGTTTTGCTTTGAGTTTTTTCTGTTCCTCTTTTTTAGCTTTTTGCTTTTTAGCTTTCTTCTTTTTCTCTTTTTTCTTCTCTGCTTTTTTTGCTAACTTTTTAGCAAGCTTAACTTCTTC
>Ga0256824_10000616_pt1 | contig 13811 bp, 11 predicted proteins | sample CV67metaG_FD_191570 | JGI IMG/M metagenome (GOLD analysis project Ga0256824, IMG submission 191570) | Hydrothermal vent microbial communities from East Pacific Rise, Pacific Ocean - CV67 | ecosystem: Environmental > Aquatic > Marine > Hydrothermal vents | place: Pacific Ocean: East Pacific Rise...
GGAAGAGATGATATCAAAATAGAATTTTGTGGACTTAGACCTGGTGAAAAGCTATATGAAGAGCTACTAATAAATGATAGTGATGCAACTACGAGATATGATTCTATTACTGTAGCAGCTCCTACAAAATATGATATAGATAAACTTGAACTTGATATAGAAGAATTATTAACTTGTAAAAATAAAATAAAACAACTTCAAAAAATAGTACCTGAGTTTGATCATAAGTTAAATAAATAATTACACATTAGTAATTGTTTTATTTATTATTAGTTTAAGTTACTATTTGTTAGAATTAACTTAACATACTTTTATTTTACATTCCTTTTACAAAAGGAACATATAATGGAAAACAAAAAGATGGAAAACAAACAAAATACTAATTGATTTGTATTTTGGGGAAAACAAAGAAATGGAAAACAAACATGAAAAACAATCAAAAACAACATTATTTATTTACTTCTGAAGTAGTAAGTCCAGGACATCCTGATAAATGTGCAGATATTATTGCAGATAGTATAGTAGATAAACTAATCATAGGCGATGCAAACTCAAGAGTTGCATCTGAAGTATTTGTAGCTGGAAAACACGTAGTAATAGGTGGAGAAGTTAAATCAAATACTAAACTAAGCAAAGAAGAATACAAACAAATAGCAATAGATGCCCTAGTTAAAATAGGATATTTTGATAATCCACATTTTACGGATGCTGAGTGTTTAAAACCACAAAATGTAGATGTACAAGTTTTATTAAACGAACAAAGTCCTGATATATCTCAAGGTGTTGACCAAGAAGATGGTGAAATAGGTGCAGGAGATCAAGGTATTATGTTTGGTTATGCAGATTGTGAAACAGCAAACTATATGCCAAGTGCAATTACATATGCTAGAATGCTAATGGAAAAAGTATATGACTATGCATTAAAAAATCCAAGTGTACTAGGTGTAGATATTAAAACACAAGTTACTATGGATTATGTAAATAAAAATAACTTTGAAAACTCAAATCCTCAAAGAATAGATACTATAGTTGTATCTGCTCCTTGTGTTGCTAGTATTAGTATTGATGAAGTAAGAGCATTGATTCTTAAGCTTATTATTGAAACTGGTCTTCCTAGTGATTTATTTTCATTAGAAGATTGTACTATACATATTAATCCAACAGGAAAATATGTATCTCATAGTCCACTTCATGATAGTGGATTAACAGGAAGAAAACTAATCGTTGATAGCTTTGGAGGGTACTCTCCTATAGGTGGTGGAGCTCAAAGTTCTAAAGACTATACAAAAGTAGACAGAAGTGGACTATATGCAGCTAGATATATTGCAAAACATATTGTAGCTTCTGGCTTAGCAAAAAAATGTGTAGTACAAATATCTTATGCAATAGGTGTAGCAAAACCAACATCAGTTGCAGTTGATACTTATGGTACATATACAAAACTAAATGATGATGAACTATCACTATTTGTAGAAAATAACTTTGCACTAACTCCAAACTGGATTACAAAAAAGTTCAATCTACACAAACCAAGTGCTGATACGTTCCTATATGCTGATGTAGCTGCTAGAGGACAAGTAGGTCAAGAAGATTATCCTTGGGAAAAACTTGATGATATGGATTTATTTAAAGACTTATAATCAATACTTTAAAATATAAAAAAGCTAACAAGTTATTGTTAGCTTTTTTTATGTAATAAGAAAATCTAATATATAAATATATCAATTGTATAAAATATATACAATAAGTATCTATAATATATTTACATTAAATGATATACTTATTCTGAATTATTTATACATTATTATAAATAAAAAATTAAACTCAAGGAATTTAGATGAAAACTAAATTAATATTGCTTTTAGCAGCTTTATTATCTCCAGCATTAATGTTTGGAGCGGATACACTAGATACTGGTGATACAGCATGGATGATGGTATCTACAGCAGTAGTATTATTAATGACTCCAGCAGGATTAGCATTATTTTACGGTGGTATGACAAGAAGTAAAAATGTTCTTAATACATACGCAATGGTAGTTGGAGCATTTGTTGTTGCATTTGTTGCATGGATCTTTGCAGGTTATTCAATAGCATTTGGAACAAATGAATCAGCATCATTACAACAAGTAATGGGTGGATTTAACCATATATTCTTAAATGGAATTAATTGGACTGATTTAAGTGGAACTTACCCTACTTATGTATTTATTGTATTCCAAGGTACATTTGCAGCTATTACTGTTGCTATTGCATCTGGTTCAGTAATCGAGAGAATGAAATTCTCAACATGGTTAGTATTTGTATTTATCTGGGTAATTGCTGTTTATGCTCCTGTTACACATATGGTATGGGGTGGAGACGGAGCATATTTATTTGATGCTGGTGCTTTAGACTTTGCTGGTGGTACTGTTGTACATATGAATGGTGGTTTAGCTGGTCTTGTTTTAGCAATTTTAATTGGTAAAAGAGCTGGTCATACAAAAACTGCTATGAAACCTATGAGTATTATGCTTACTGCACTTGGTGCTGCATTACTATGGTTTGGTTGGTTTGGATTTAATGGTGGATCTGCATTTGGTGCAAACGCTATTGCTGGTTTAGCATTCTTAACTACTGCTTTTGCTCCTTCTGTTGCAGCTATTGTTTGGATGTTATTAGAATATATTACATATAAACGAATAACACTTTTAGGTGCAGTTTCTGGTATTGTTGCAGGGCTTGTAGCTATTACTCCAGCAGCAGGATTTGTTGATGTAAGTGGTGCATTTATTATTGGTGCTGTTGGTTCTGTAGTAGCATTTTATGGTGTTATTGGTCTTAAAAAGAAACTTGGATATGATGATTCATTAGATGCATTTGGTATTCACTTCTTAGCTGGACTATGGGGAGCACTTTCAGTTGCATTCTTAGCAGTAAAAGACAATGACTTATTATGGGATGGACCATTAAAAGAATCTGGAGATAGAATGGGACAATTTATTGTTCAACTTGAATCAGTTATTGTTGTTGGATTATTCACTTTAGTTGGTACAATTGTAGTTTACTATATCGCATCGTTATTAACAGGTGGTGGTAGAGTAGATGAAGAATGTGAATCTGTTGGACTTGATGAATCAATCCACGGTGAGAAATCATTAAACATATAAGGAATTAAAGATGAAAAGAATTGAAGTAATTATTAAACCATTTAAACTTGAAGATGTAAAAGAAGCATTAACAGAAATTGGTATTACAGGTATGACTGTATCTGATGTAAAAGGATATGGAAGACAACAAGGTCACTCTGAATTATACAGAGGGGCTGAATATGTTGTTGATTTTATTCCTAAAATAAAAATAGATATGGTAGTTAGTGCTAGTAATGTTGAAAATGTAACAAATGTTATTATTGCAAGTGCAAAAACAGGAAAAATTGGAGACGGTAAAATATTCGTTTCTGATGTTGAAAGTGTAATCAGAATTAGAACTGGTGAAACAGACAACGACGCATTATAGGAAACTATAATATATTATAAAAGGGAACTCTCCCTTTTATAACTCTACTTTAAATCATTATTCATATTACTTAGCTATAATATATTTATGAATAAACAAGAATTAATCCAAACACTAAAAGACACATATCCTCGAGAATTACGAAAAAATGTCGTAAAATCAATCCAACATGATGAAAAAAATAAAGACACAGATAAAATATATGGTATGGTAAATCAAATATTTTCTTATGTACTAAAAGAATGTAACTGGGATATTGCAAATACCTCAACAGATTGGGACAATGAACCTTTACTTATTATGAAAGAGGCTTTTCCTAAAATAGACACAACTACATGGTATAAAGAACAAGAGCTATTTATATCTACAAATATAGATGTACAAGTTAATCAATAAATACTAACTCTACACTATCTTTATGAAGATATAAAACATACGCTTTTATATCTTTACTATTTGTAATACTAGATATTGCTTTTTTGTAAAACATAACTTGTTTGTTGTGTGAAGACAACTTCTCTTTTGTAGTTTTATAATCTATTATTAAATATGAATCTTCTTTTTTGATAAGTAAATCTAAAATTTTTAGCTCATCATTATAGATCAAAGACTGCTCTTTATAATATGTACTTGAAATTAACATTTCTTGAAACTTTGTATCATTTATTAATATATTAATTCTATTATAAATATCTTCAAAATCAACATCATCTAAATAATTATTATATTTTGATTTTGTAAGTTTAATATTAAATAGCAATGACTCTTTTGTAAAACTACTCATCATTTCAAGACAATAATGTGTAGCTATACCAAAGTATTTTGCTTTTATTGATTCTTTTGTTTGATTTGTATTTGTTTTATTTATTTCTTGAATTCCTAAATTTAGAGCTTCATATACAATACTTGTAGATACAATCTCATCTTGGTTATTTGATTTATTTATATATAGTTCACCTATTTGTTTATTTGAGAAATCAATATTTAAGTTATCAAATACACTATCTTTTTGTTTTTTAAATATTATCATATTATTTTTGGCTCTTGTTAGTGCAACATAAAGAATATTTCTTTCATCACTCAAACTTAGAGTTTTTTCTTTTGTTATGGCATCACTATACTTATCATCAAAATTTTCTCTATTTTTATTTTTGTAAAATATTTTAGAAAGATTTATATCATCATAAGAAAATAATAAACTTGATTTATCTGCATTTTTCTTTGATATTCTATCTAGTACCATTACAGTATCAAATTCTAGTCCTTTTGATTTAAATACTGTTAATATCTGTAGTCCTATATTATTTTTGTTTACCATTGATTCTTCAAGGTTATCTATCTCATAAATAAAATCAACAATATTATCATATGCAGATAAGCCTTCAATAAATTTTATATAATTTTCATCAATAAGTTTATAAAAGTATCCTATTTGTTTTACTAATTCTTCTATTTTTAAAGTTTTAATATCAAGTTTTAAGTCAATATTTTTATTTACTTCATTTCCTACTAATGCATTAAAATTTCCTTTATAAAGGTCTTGATTAAAATAATAATATTTAAGTAAATTTATACATGCTTTTACATTGTTTTGATTAATAAGTTTTGATGTAACTTCTGTAATTATTTTAAGTTCTTTAAACTCTATTGATAAGTACTCATACAGTCCGATTACATCTTTATTTGTATATGTAAGTATTGCAATATTTTTTGGATTTACACCTTCTTTTAGTAGTTTTAATAGCATATTTTTAATATCTATAAATTTATGAGTATCTTCTAAGTATAATGATGTTATTTCTACATATCCATTTGTTTTGCTGTTTACATTTTGAGAATAATATTCATAAGAAGGAACACTATTAAATACATCATTGACAAAGTTCACAACACTTTTTGAAGATCTATAGTTTACATCTAATACTTTTAACTTTAGATTTGGACTATATTTAGTAATTACATAATCAAATAGTTCTTTATTTCCACCTCTAAATCTATAAATAGATTGTTTTGTATCTCCAACATAAAAAAATGTTTTATAATCATCACTTTTGTTTAATATTATCTCATCAATCAATGGTTCTAGTATTTTATACTGCAATACTGAAGTATCTTGAAACTCATCAATTAACATATGGTTGTATTTACTATCAAGTCTAAAATATAAAAAGTCTTTATCTATATATTTAGTCAATAAATCATAAACTAGGTTTGTAATATCTCTAAATTCAAATTGATTTTTTTGTTTTTTATAATCTAATCTAAACTGTTTAAAGTTATTGAAAATTGCAAATAGTTTATTTAAAATACTCTGTTCTTGAAGTTTGTAATAATAATTTATATTTATTTTTACTTTATTAAATTCATCATTTAAACTATATATATCTTTGTCTTTTTTAAAGTATGTAAACTCTTCAAGTCCATCTTTACTAAGCCAAGTTTTTCCTTTGTTTAAAAGAGTATCTACATCATCAAAATCAACAGCTTTTTTAGCACTAGGACTTAATTTTGAGTTTAGAACATATTCTTTTATTTTTTGAGCAGAGGTTAAAATATCTGTTTGTAATACATCTAATAGTTCTGTATTAAAATCTACTATTTCATAAACTTCATTTTTTTCATCCAAAGTCTTAAAAAGTGAAATAATAGAAGATAGTTTTTTATTGTAGTTATGCGAGAAATTAATAAGCAAATCAAATTCTTTGAGATTAAGAGAATTTAAAAACTTGTATAGCATCAAATCTTCATCATCATTTGCAATGCCAAAATCATCACCTATATCTATGTATCCAGAAAATTCTCGTAAGATTTTATTTATAAACTTATCAATAGTATAAATTGATAATTCATGAACTATAAAATTGTTTAATATTTCTTCTTTTTTATCTAATATTGCATCAAAACTAAGATTTGTTTCACTACTTATTGCTTCAAGTATTGATTTATCTTCACCTAGTTCTTGAATAGTCTCATATATTCTAGTACTCATCTCTAAAGCAGCTTTATTTGTAAATGTAAGTGTTAGGATAGATGTTACATTTACACCTTGTAATAATAGTGATATATATCGCACAGTAAGGGCAAATGTTTTCCCACTTCCTGCACTAGCTTTTAAGCATAAAAATTGTTCCATATTCTTCTTTTCTAAAATTATTTAATATTATAACATAGTCTTTTATAATCTATTTTAGGTACAATTACTTTATGAATAATATACTAAAACTAACAATACTAATTTTAATCATAATTACATTTCAAGCTTGTTCTCAAAAAATACAAATCAAAGCAATAAAAGCAGCAAAAATCACAAATAATTCTATTCGTTATATATCTGTTGATGATTTTAGACATGATAATATTGCACAATCTTCTCAAATTCAAACTGCCCTTGGTAATGTACAAGTTGATGGAAAAGATTACTTTCATGTAGTAAATAGAAAAGACGCAAACAAAATATTAGAAGAACAAAAACTAAAAGATTCAGGACTAGTAGATCTAATTGACGATGAACCAATAAAAGGTCTAGAAGATGTAAAAGCATTGCTAACTGGTGAAGTTTTATTAAATGATATGACAAGTTCAAGATACTATGAAACAAGAACAAATTATAAAAGATGTATCAAGACATATACAAAAAAAGGCAAAACATATTGTAAACAGTATGCAAAATATAGAGTACTTTGTAGAAGTAACACTTATTATTTAAAAACCAAAATAAACTTAGTAAAAGTTTCCAATGGTATTAATATTTTTTCAAATACATACTCTAGAAGTGCAAAATATTCACACTGTAGAGATGATAGAAAAGATTTACCTTCAAAAAGACTAGTAAATACTAATTTAGCAAAACAAATAGCAAATAACTTAATACTTGATATTGCGCCTTCTTATGTGTACTTTACTGCTACTTTACTTGATTCTTTAGATGTTGATCTAAGTTCAAAACAAGAAGATACTTTTGATATGGCGTTAAAAATGATAGAATTAAAAAGAATATCAAAAGCAAATAAGTTACTTCAAACTTTAAATTCCCAAATACATAATAATTCTTATGTTGTATTGTATGACTTAGCTATTACAACAGAGGCTTTAGGAGATCTAAATGAAGCACTTAAGTTACTTAATAATGCAGAAGATATAGCAATAAATAAAGGTAAAACAATTGATGAAATATCAAGTTCTATTATAAGAGTAAAAAGAAATATATCGCAACAAAATAAAGCAAATAACCAACTATAAAAAAAGGTGAAGATTTAAATCTTCACCTTTTTTAGTATTTATTTTATCTCTTACTATTTTACTACTTTAGCAAACTCATCAAAGATATATTTACTTTCATGTGGACCTGGACTAGCTTCTGGGTGATGTTGTACCGAGAAAATATTTCCTTTTTTGTATTTTACACCTTCTATTGTATTATCAAATAGATTTTTGTGTGTAATTTTTGCAATTTGTTCTATACTATCAGGTACATTATAGTTATGATTTTGTGCAGTTATTTCTACTACCCTTGTTTCATTTTGTACAGGATGATTTCCACCATGTTGACCAAATGGCATTTTATATGTATCAAAACCATGAGCGATACTTAGCATTTGATGACCTAAACAAATAGCAAAGATAGGTATATCTGTTTTAATAAGCTCTTCTACTTGCTCTTTTTCAGCTGTTAATGTAAGAGGATCACCAGGACCATTTGATAAAAATACTCCACCAATTTCTCCAGCTTCAAATCTTGATATTAAATCACTAGCTTTAAAGTTTGATGGTATAACTTCAACTTCAAGGCCAGATTCTACAAGCTCATTTAAAATATTTCTCTTAACTCCAAAATCAACAACTACAATTTTTTTATCACTCATTACTGCTTTATTATAAGCTAGTTTAGTATGATCCCATGCACCATTTTTATGGATATATGATTCTTTTGTAGATACTTGTTCTATATAGTTTATATCTTCAATTCTAGGACTTTTTTCTAATAATGCTTTTAATTCATCTTTACTTGATGTTTCAGTAGATGCTATCATCATCATAGCACCTTCATTTCTTATCATCTTAGTTAAATATCTAGTATCAATATCGCAAATACCTAAAATACCTTGCTCTTTTAATAATGTTGCTAGAGTTTTTTCACCTCTAAAGTTTGAGTACTCATCATTGTAAGCTCTTACAAATATACCTTTTGAGTATATTATTTCAGATTCACTATCATCACTATTTACTCCAACATTACCAATTTCAGGCATAGTAAATGTTATAAATTGTCCAGCATAAGATGGATCTGTTGTAATTTCTTGGTATCCTGTAAGTGAAGTATTAAATACAATCTCACCTACATTTGTTCCACTTGCACCAAAGCTATTTGCTTCTAAAAAAGTTCCATTTTCAATATAAATATAAATTTTTTCCATTATATTAATCCTTTTTTGATTAACTCTTCTTCATAAAGTCTAGTAAATACAATATCATAATCCTCAGTACCAGGGATTAATCTTCTTTTGTATGTTTTTATTTTTTCATATGCCAAAGTATCTGCTTCATCATATCCATTTATAAAATCTTTTATAGAATTTAATATAATATTTTTGATTTGATTATCATTTACTTCAAAGTGAATAAAATCTTCTTCATATAAATAATCCATAATATGATGAGCTATATTTGAAAATCTATCTTCAAAGTTAAGATTTACACCATACTCATTTGCAAGTCTTTTTTTAGTCATCCAAAAAAGTTGTCTTTCATCTGCATTATAAAATTCAATTTCACCTTCATTTTCATCTAAAAGGTCATTTACTTTTTCATCAAGTTCTACTTCTTTTGCAATATCTTCAAGTAAAAACTTTTCACATACTTCTACTATTAGTGCTTTGTCTTTTCTAACTTCTACAAAGTCATAAGCAGTTAAATCATTTGTAATTTTTCTTCCAATATAATTAACATGTTGTTTTTTTAATTTCATATTTCTTCCTAGTATTTTTTATAGTATTTTTAACAGATTCCTTCGTAGGTGCATATCTCCTACGGCTCAAATCCTTTCTTAACAGATTATCGTATCTTCTCGTTCAGGAGAAGTTGAGATAATACCTACTTTAGTATTTGTAAGCTCTTCTATTCTTGTAATATAATCTTTTGCAGTTTGAGGTAAATCATCAAATACTCTACATCCAACAACACTATCCCAACCTTGAATATCTTCATATATTGGTTTTACATTTGTAATATCACTTGGCATATATGTGATTTTTTCACCGTTTAATTCATAAGCAACACATATTTTAATAGTTTTAAAACCATCTAATACATCTAGTTTCATTAAAGACAATTGATCACAACCATTTAATCTAGATGCATGCTTAACTGCAACTGCATCAAACCAACCACATCTTCTACCACGACCTGTTGTTGTACCTACTTCTTTTCCAACATCTGCCATAGTTTCACCAGCATCACCAAAATCTTCAGTTGGGAAAGGTCCATTTCCAACTCTTGTAGTATATGCTTTTACAATACCTGTAACTACACCAATATCTTTAGGACTAAGTCCAAGACCTGTACAAGCTCCAGCACTTACTGTACTTGAGGATGTAACATAAGGATACGTACCATGATCAATATCTAGTAATGTTCCTTGAGCACCTTCAAGAAGTATTTTTTTATCATCATCTAGTGCTTGCCAAACCATATTTGTAGTATTTGTAATAAACACTGCTAGTTTTTCATTGTAAGTTTTAAGTTCTGCTAAAAGTTCAGTTTCATTTGGTACTTCAACTTGTAATGCATCAAATATAACTTTATTTTCTTTGAAATAGTTCATAATATTTTCACATAATGCAGTTGGATTTAATAACTCTTCTGCTCTATGCCCTACTCTGTTTATCTTATCTGCATATGCAGGTCCGATTCCTTTTCCAGTAGTTCCAATAGCATTATCACCTCTAAGCTTTTCTCTAGCTTGGTCAATTAACGCATGGTATGGAAGATTTAAGTGAGCTTTATCTGAAATAAAGATTCTACCTTCAAGATTCTCAAATTGTTCCATCTCTTTGATTATAGATTCTGGGTTTAAAACAACTCCATTTCCTATAATATTTAAAGCTTTAGGATTTAAAATACCAGATGGTACTAAATGTAGTGCATATCTTACACCATCTACCCATATAGTATGTCCAGCATTGTGTCCACCTTGACTTCTACAAACCATATCATACTCTTGAGCTAGTTTATCAACTATTTTACCTTTACCTTCATCACCCCATTGGATTCCAACAATAATATCTGCTTTACTCATAATTTTCCTTTTTAATCTTCTATTATATTTAATATTTCATTTGTATATAGTGCAAACCCTAATGAGCTTATACCATCACTTGTATATCTACCACCACGTGCTAAGACACTATTATCTTGAATCACTCTAAAATATACATCTTCATAATATTTCATTTTTGCATAATAAAGCGCAGAAATAGTTATATTTTCATAAGATATTTCTTTTGCTATATCGATTAGCTTTTGAACTTCATCTTTAACTGCATTTGGTAATTCTTTTAATACTTCTTCTAAATCTTTTACACTTGATGCATAAATAAGCTTATCAAGCCAATCAATTTTTAGTTCAAATAGTTTTGAAATAAGCCCATCTTTAAATAAATCAATAGATATATTTAACTCTTTTGATACTAGCTTAGCTATTTGAATATTTGTGATTTGAATAAGTGGTTTAATATTTATTTGTGAAAATACATTTGCACTAAGATTTATAACTTCACTTGCATTTGTATGCTCTAACCACTCTAAACCTATTTGGTAATTTTCACTTGATGGATATGAAAATACAGGTTGAATATAAAACCATTTTTTATGATTTGTTGTTCTTCCCAATCTTTTTGTAATAATTCTAGCAACATCAAGAGTACTATCAGCTCGCAAGCTTACTTGATTGTTATTTTCATCATTTATTTTTATTAGCTCATTTTCATTGTCTATACTTTGGTGCTGAGTATATGAAAAGTTTGGAGTAACTATTTCATCAAAACCTTGTGCTTCTAAATAAGAAGCAAGATTATTTTCTAGTACTCTTTTTGCTTTTGCTGCTTTTCCAAAATAAAGGCAAGAACCATTTGGTATTTCATGTTCATGTATCATTAGTTAAACATCCCTTGCATAAATATTTTGTTTGCTGTTCCATCAAAAGTTCTAATACCTAAATCATCCATAGCTTTTTCTATTGCATTAACTGCCCAAGATGCTTCAAAGTCACTCACTAGTCCCATATGGTTGATTCTAAATATTTTACCTTTTAAGTGATCTTGACCACCAGCTATATTTAGATCATATTTTTCTTTTAGAGTTTTTCTAATAGCATTTGAATCTTCACTATAAATTGTAGTCATAGCATTTGCAGGAGTAGCAGGATATACTTCAAGACCAATAGCCACTAAAGCATCTCTTGTAGCTTTTGCTCTTAATGCAGTATTTGAATATAAGTTATCAAATCCATCTTCTTTTAACTTACCAAGTATTTCACCAAGTCCAATTATAAGTGTAGTTGCTGCTGTGTATGCAGTTGTGTTTTGTTTTTGTTTTTTAATTTCACTTAAAAGATTTAGATAATAACCTGCTGGTTTTTTCTCTATCTTAGCTACTGCATCATTACTAAACCCAATCATTGATAATCCAGGTGGCAACATAAGTGCTTTTTGACTTCCTGTAATTAGTGCATCGATATTTGTAGTATCTATTTTTTCAACACCTACTGCTGTTATACCATCTGCAATTATAGAAATACTTGGATTTATAGCTTTTACGGCTTTTGCTATTTGCTCAACTGGATGTCTAAGACCCCCTGCACTTTCACAAACTTGTATGAATATTGCATCAATTTTATCATCAGATTTAATTGTATTTACAACTTCTTCTACACTCATAGGTACATTCCATTCATGAGTTAATTCTGTATATGGTATATTAAATGCTTCACAAATTTTTCCAAATCTTTGTCCAAATTTTCCTGCATTTACTGTTAATGCTTTGCTATGTGTTAAGTTTGTAACACAAGCTTCCATAGCACCTGTACCACTAGAAGCTATCATAACAGCTTCTGGCATATCTAATATTTCTAAAAGTAAGTTTCTAGTCTTAGCAAATATAGCTTCAAACTCTGGTGTTCTATGGTGTAGTGTTTCAGTAGCCATTGCTGCTCGTACAAACTCTGGTACTGCTGTTGGTCCTGGTGTTAATAACATTTTTCTTCCTTAACATTATAAAAGGCATCAAATTTAATTGATACCTTTCTCTTTTCTGTAATTATTATATCTAAAAAAATGTTAAAGATGAATTAGTAAAATTATTATTATATTTATTTACTTATTTTATTACAATTTGTCATACTTTTAAAATAACTTAAACTTCTTTGATATAATTTATTTACAAAAAAGTAGGAGGCTTCATGCAAAAAAATACATTAATAATTGATGAAACAATACAAAATAAGATTTATAATATTCGTGGATTGCAAGTTATGCTTGATAGAGATTTGGCTTTACTTTATGGGGTTGAAACTAGAGCTTTAAAACAAGCAATTAAAAGAAATATCCAAAGATTTCCAGAAGATTTTATGTTTATTCTATCAGATATGGAGATAAATATTATGGTATCACAAAACGTGATACCTTCAAAACAACATCTAGGTGGTAGTAAACCTTATGCTTTTACTGAACAAGGTGTATCTATGTTATCAAGTGTATTAAAAAGTAAAATAGCTACAGATATTAGTATAAATATTTTTCGTGCATTTGTAAATATGAGAAAATTAATATCTACAAATAATTCAGTATTTCAAAGACTTGAAACATTAGAACAAAATCAACTCATTACAAATACAAAGATTGATAAAGTTTTTAAAGCTCTAGAATCAAAGCAACCATCAACTCAATCAAATGGAATATTTTTCAATGGACAAATATTCGATGCTTATACTTTTATATCTGATTTAATACGAAGTGCAAAAAAAGATATTATTTTAATTGACAATTATATAGATGATAGTACTTTAAATTTATTTTCTAAAGTAGCAAATACAAAAGTAACTATATATACCCATACTATATCAAAAACACTAAAAACTGATTTAGAAAAATACAATAAACAGTATTCAAATATCACTATAAAAATATTTAAAGATTCTCATGATAGGTTTATTATATTAGATAATGTTGAGTTATACAATATAGGAGCATCGCTCAAAGATGTTGGTAAAAAGTGGTTTGCTTTTAGTAAACTTGATATTTCTAGTATCAAGCCTATGAT
>Ga0256824_10000617_pt1 | contig 13798 bp, 15 predicted proteins | sample CV67metaG_FD_191570 | JGI IMG/M metagenome (GOLD analysis project Ga0256824, IMG submission 191570) | Hydrothermal vent microbial communities from East Pacific Rise, Pacific Ocean - CV67 | ecosystem: Environmental > Aquatic > Marine > Hydrothermal vents | place: Pacific Ocean: East Pacific Rise...
CCACACCATGATCTAACATTTTGTACAGTCTAGGTGATTTGTTAATATCTAAAAGCATATGCTCTTTCTTACTTCCCATCACAAAAAGTGCCACAAGTACTAAAGACAATACAGTAAAGTAAGCAATGACTTTACCTCTAAAGTAATTTGTTTTACCCTCATGTCTTAGTGTCTCTTTTTCAGAAGACCACTGTACCAATGATGGTTTACCTAAAGCTCCCATAACTGTTGTACAAGCATCCACACACTCAAGACAGTTAATACACTCAAGCTGTAACCCTTTACGGATATCAATATGCGTAGGACAAACAGTAACACAAGACTCACATGTTGTACATTCAGCACTTGTATCTACTTTGAGAAGCTCTTTTTGTTTTTCAAATTTCTTCTCTCTTTGGTACCCTTTACCTTGGTAAATATCTCCACCACGAATAGGGTCATAGACTGCCATAATTGTATCATCATCATAAAGTACTGATTGGACACGGCTATAAGGACAGATATAAATACAGAAGTTCTCTTTAATAAATACCACATCTATAATAATAAAAAGTGCTATACCTACTAACATTCCCACAAGTGTTACATGTTCCATAGGGTTTGCTAAATATCTGAAAAAATCTTCAGGCGGGACAAAAAACCACATGAAGTCTGCTGAGGCTACAAATGCCAAGATAGCCCAAAGTAAAATAGCAACCACATACTTTAATTTATTTTCCATCTTAGACATATCTGGGTCTTTTTGCTTATTTTTAATACGTTTACGTAAGCCTAAAAGTTTTGTCTCTATTCCATCTCTAAAGATGACACGGAAAATAGTCTGAGGACATGCCCATCCACACCATGCTCTACCACCTACAGCAGTGACCGCAAAAATTCCTAAAAAAAGAAGCATAAGTAAAAATGGCATAAGGTAAAGCTCTTGCATATCAAATGCCACACCCGCTAAATGCAATTTTTTCTGGTCAAAACTAAGTAAAAATAGGTGATTCCCTCCAATGGTAATCCAAGGTAGTGCCAAAGCAACAACTGTTGCTGCCGCATACGCCCAATATCTTTTTACTCTATACGGAACCCAATCTTTCAAATACTCTTTAGCTTTATTCTTTTTAGGTTTTGTCTCTTCCGTTGTAATGCTTGATTCCATTTATGACACCTTCTTTTTATTTTTTTCAAAAGGACAAATGAGTAATACATTGTCCATATCTATTTCACGACCAGAAGTATATACATCTGCCCATGTTCCACCAGCCAACTCTTTCATCTTTCTAGACTCTATATAGTCTTTAAGTGAAGAACGACTTACCTCCAACTCTCTTGCTATGGCACTTACACTCGTACCCTTTACCAATAAAGAGAGGATTTGTCCCTGATATACATCAAATTTAGAACTTGACTTACTACCTTTTGGTCTTCCTATATGGTTTGTTTTCTCTTTTTCCTCTTGTCTCAATTCATTCAGTAAAGGGAAAATATCTACCATATTGGTCTCTTTATTCATCAGTGTATTTGCACTCACAATCCAAAGATTTACATTATGACTCAAAATACAATTAATGACTTTAATTAACTCTTCAACCTTATCACTCAAAATACTTAAAGATGAAACCACAACTGTGTTACCCTCAGTCATAGTTTGAAGGAAATCTTCAAACTCTGTTCTTTCATCTATAGGCAGGTTTTTGGTTGCATACTCTACAACCTCTTTGTCAACCTCAAGTTCTTTGCCCAGTAAAAAAGACAAAATATCACGTTGCTGGGTAGCCAACTGAGGAAACCCTGGCGCCTGTCTTATATATGCATAAACCATAGTACTCCTTAATAATTTGAATAATCATAGCTTATTTGATGATAAAAGTCAAGTTTTTTGATACTTTTTTCGTCACTTGTCTCTTTTTTTTTGCTTTTATGTTAAAATATTAAAAAATTTACGAGGTCTTTCTATTGAACTTAACACACTTAGACGAACAAAACAAACCAAAAATGGTAGATGTAGGAGATAAAGCAGAAACCACACGTATTGCCACAGCATCTGGCATCATAGAAGTAGGTCAACCTGCTTTTGACGCTGTTATAGCAAACAGCGCCAAAAAAGGACCTGTCCTTCAAACTGCTGTCATCGCTGCAATACAAGCAACCAAACAAACATCAACACTCATTCCTATGTGCCATCCACTTATGATAACCTCTGTTAAAACAGATATAGAAGAGCTTCCTGAACTTCCAGGGTTTAAACTTACAGTGACTACAAAACTAAATGGACAAACAGGTGTTGAGATGGAAGCACTCACAGGTGTTAGTGTAGGCTTACTTACCATTTACGATATGCTCAAAGCCATCGACAAAGGTATGGTGATAAAGCATGTACAACTAGAACACAAGTCAGGTGGAGACTCTGGCGATTTCAATAGATAAAGGAGAGTAACATGAAAGTATTAGACAACAGTACCCCAGAAAAACCAGAGATTAACTACCCAACAAAATGGGGGTTTAAACTCATAGGTAGAGACAAAGAAGCCCTAGAAAAATGTATTAAAGATATTATGAAGAACATTGGGGACAAAACACACAGTTGTACCCTAGGGAACAAATCAAAAACAGGTAAGTTTCATAGCTACAATGCATCATGTATGGTAGACACAGAAGAAGAACGTAATAAAATATTCAAATATTTTGAAGACCATGATGATGTGGATATGGTGATTTAACGCTCCTTCATTCTATGGTTATGTAACATCTTATCTGCACTTAAACTGACTAACATAGAAACAATAACATACGCTAAGAAGAAGTAGAGTCCTACCTCAACTTCTGCACGGCTAACATCCCCTTTATTGGCTGTTAGGTAAACAAGAAATACAGCAACAACAAAAACATCTACCATAGACCATTTTCCTATCATTTTAAAAAACTTGACAATCTTATGTGCAAATTTATTTTCCATAAAAATAGAAATAAAAAGTAACGAAAGTACTTTCAATACAGGTACAAATACAGAAAAGAGTAAAATAACAAAAGCCACGATAAAATCTCCACTTTCAAAAAGCTTCTCTATAGAACCTACCACCCCCTTAGACTCAAAGGAAAGTACTATATCTCCTATATACTCAACCTCTTTATGTATAGTCACCATGAGGATAGGGGTTATCAGTCCAAAGATAAGTGTTATCATCGCAGTGAGTGATCCCACAAAGGTAAACTCACGTAAAGAGATATAAAAGAAAGAGAGCAATACTCCCCCAAGAAGATACATAAAGTAGCGTGTATACTGTTGTGCATCTTGCATCTGCTGTTGTTGTTTTATTTGGATGTTCTTAAAAGCTACGGGTCTTTTATCTTCAAAGAAATTTCCTAAGATACTCTTGGCAAATTTTTCTAATTGTCGTTTAGCTTGCTCTTCTGCTCCTTGTAAGGTAACCAGTTCCGTGGTAGCTTTTTCATACCCTTTTGCATAAGTATATGCCTTCGTACCAAAAAACACCATACCCAAAAGGAATGTACCTAACACAACATAAATGATTCCATTTTTAACACTACTCATCTCTCACCTCAAAATATATTAACAACGTACGCTGAAAAAAGTTTTCATTATCATCGCTTACCATTACATAACGATGTTTCCCTACTTTAGCAAGTCCTTCAAAATTATCAAGTTCCCAACCTTTATGGTTATTCATTTTTGCAAGTACTTTCGTAGGACAAAGTTTTTGTACACAGCGCTTAATATACACCTTCTTCAAGGTAATCACCACAGGATTCAGTAACCCTGTATAAGAACGCTCCATTACCAAGATATTCCCATCATCCATAACTTCCATTGCCACAACAGCTGACCTGCCCTCTGGCTCTGCTTTAAAATGCCATTTCTTACCCAAAAGTGCATAGATTGTTTGTTTCTTTTTGTCATCTCTTTTAAGAGGCCACTCAGAAGCGGTCAATATACCATACTTTTGATGCCATGCCAGAGACTCTAATGACTTGTTCTTACTACGATAATTTTTTGTATTTTGTAAAACCGTAGGGAGTCTGTATTTTGTAATGAGGTTACCATACTTAGCACTATTTTTATGAAACCACGCTATCTTTGCTTTGCCTTCAAAGGAGACCAGTAGTTTACCCTTCCCATCAAGCGTTAACCCTTCACTATCTCTTTTCCACTTTTTAAACCGTTTACCTTTTTTACTCTTTAATCTCACAGCACTTTCAGGGATAAGCATATCTATCGTTTCAGAAAAATGTGCATTAAATCCATACAGCAAACCTTTGTCACTTAACAAATACAAAGTCTGTGTTTTAGAATAATAAGTAACATCTGATATTTCAGCAAACTTAATCCCATGAATTTTTTCAAATGAAAGTTGTTTTTGATCAAGTATCTTTATACCCATAAATGTTTTATCTTGAAAAGGAGGCATAATGTTAACCGTTTTTACTCCTGAGAACAAAAAGGTGAAAGTAGCTACAAAAAAGAGAAAAAGTCTCATTTTTTTCTAGAAGCTTCAGGAAAAAAATACACCATAATCAAAATCCACACTACCGCCACATCTATAGCAATATCTGCAAAGTTAAACACCGCATAGTTAAATCCACAATGCCATGCTACATAGTCAACCACACCTTCATAGATAAATCTATCATAGACATTACCTAATGCTCCTCCCACCAACAAACCGATAGGAAAAGCATAACGCTTAATATAGCCCTCTTTAAAGACAACAAACAAGATTACTACTACAAGTAATGCCTGTATCCATTTAAGGTAAGGTCCAAGAAACGCAAACATGGAGAATGCTACACCTTTGTTATAGTGTAAGACAAGATCTATACAATCACCTGCTCGATAATAACCCTCAACAAAAAGTGACTTAATATTTTGGTCGATAATAAATGTACCCAAAAGCACTAAAAAGAAAATCGAAAAAACCCTCATTAGGCTAAAGCGCCTTTAAAAAAGATTTTACACTCTTCCATCATATTCTCTAGGGCTTCTTCATCTTTACCTTCAAGTAAAAGACGGATTTTATTTTCAGTCCCTGAGTATCTAAAGAGATGTCGCATCCCTGCATCTTCAGCTTTTTTCTTTAAAGCATCTAGCCCTTCAATCGTTGCAAAGTCACGTTTTTCATCGACCAAAAGATTGACAAGAAGCTGAGGGTATGATGTATAAGGGTTAAAGATTTCGCTTGCCTTTTTACCAGTAGAGACCAAATATGCCAATGCTTGTAATGCCGAAGAAATGCCATCTCCTGTTTTAGCATAATCAGAAAAAATAACATGCCCACTTTGTTCTCCTCCAAAGTTGATACCATTATTTTGCATAAGTTCTACCACATTTTTATCACCCACTGCTGCACGATATAGATGTAAATCATGTGTGCCAAGATACTCATCCAACCCTTGGTTACTCATCACTGTAGCAACCATTCCATCACCTTTTAGTGTCCCTTGTTTTTTAAGATGTACCGCAAGTACCGCCATCAACTTATCACCGTCTACAACATCACCTTTTTCATCAACCATAACTAGTCTATCGGCATCTCCATCAAGTGCTATCCCAACATCAGCGCGCGAGTCTAGTACAACTTTTGCCAAAGATTCAGGGTGCATCGCACCACAGCCTTCATTAATGTTAAATCCATTTGGCTTATCACCTATCACAACTACATCTGCACCCAACTCTTGTAGTATAGTAGGACCTACTATATATCCTGCACCATTTGCACAGTCTATCACGACACGTTTACCTGCTAAAGTAAGAGGTTTCGGAAATGAATTTTTAATATGTACAATATAACGGCCTATCACATCATCAATACGTTTAGATTTTCCTATAGCCTTGTCTGTAGCTTGTGAAGAGAGAAGTCTCTCTTCATCTTTAAAAATCGCTTCTATCTCTTCTTCTTTATCTCTATTTAGCTTATTTCCTTTTCCATCAAAAAACTTAATCCCATTGTCATAGTAAGGATTATGTGATGCTGAAATCATAATACCCGCATCACAACGCATATTTTCTGTTAAGAAGGCTATCGCTGGCGTTGGCATAGGCCCTATTTGAATCACATCAAACCCAACAGCAGTGAGTCCAGCAACAATGGCATTTTCTATCATATACCCACTACGTCTTGTATCTTTTCCTACTAAAATTTTATTGGTTTTGGCAAACTGTTTAAAATAGATACCTGTTGCCATAGCTAAACGCATAGCATTTACTGCCGATACTTTCTTACCTGCTTTTCCTCTTACCCCATCTGTTCCAAAAAGTTCCAAAATAATCCCCTATACTGTATTGGGTTAATTTTAACTAAATATTGCTAACATACGAGAATATGACAAAAACATTATTACTTTTCTTTATCCTTATCATACAGGCATGTAGCCAATCCTCTTCCTCAACACAAAAACCTATGTTATGGGAAATTACAGGAAACAATCTAAAAACGCCTTCTTATCTGTTTGGTACTTTTCATACCCGAGACCCAAAGATAAATACTTTACCATCTCGCGTATTACTTGCATTACATGCTTCAAAGAGACTCTATACAGAAATTCTCATGTCCAACAAAGAAGTTCAAGAGATTATCACTTTTACAAAGCTACACACAAGCCATCCTTTAAAACAGAGGCTACATCCAAAAATATTCCATCATCTTCAAGAATATCTAAAAGCATCCCCAGCAAACTTTACCCTACATCAATTTTCATACTATAAAACATGGGGTATTGCTCTCATGATAGCCAATCAAGAAGACATCTCACTTTACCCCCATACACTTTTTATGGATGAACAACTCATACAGATTGCGAAACAAGCACACATTAAAACCATGGGATTAGAAACCCCTTTAGAACAATTATATTATTTTGACACACTAAACAAACAAGAACAAGAACTCTTTCTTATAGATATGCTTACTCAATCTAAAGATGCAGATTATAAAAATGCTTTAACCACTTGGTACACACAAGGAGGGGCCACAGGTTTTGTTGCGCTACAAGAACGATATGCATCTTCCACTCTAAAACACCAAAGGCTAGATAAAAAGTTACTCTCTGGTTTACTTTATGAACGGAATATACGATTTCAAAGACGTATCCATATTCTCTTGCAAAACAATCCTAAACTTTCCTATTTTTTTGCTCTTGGCGCAGGACATCTTTCCGATGAAAAAGGTTTAGTCTCTACGCTAAAACGACTAGGATACAAAATTAAGAAGTTAAATTAATAAATCTTTAATCTATTTTTAGATATTATTCGCGAACTATTTTCACTCTAAACAGAATGATAACAACATACCTAACAAAGGAAAGACCATGGCAAACAACAAGTCAGCGAAGAAACGTATATTAGTAACTGCTAAAAAGACAGAAAGAAACAGATACTACAGAACAAGAATCAAAAACATCGTTAAAGCAGTACACGAAGCAGTAGAAGCTTCAGACAAAACTGCAGCAACTGCAGCATTTGCAACAGCAAATAAAAGTATCCATTCATTAGTAAGCAAAGGGTTCATCAAAAAAACTACTGCTGCTAGAAAAGTAAGCCGTCTTCACAAAATGGTAAACAAAATAGAAGCATAGTTCTTCTGTTTTACTTCACCAACTAGCCTTCAAGGCTAGTTATCCTATAATACCCCAAACAATCCAACATAAAGAACACATATGTTCAAAGAAAAATTACAACCCTTCATAGTACGACATAATGAAATCACAGCACTTCTTTCATCTCCAGACATTGCTTCAGATATTAACCGTATGACCGAACTAAGCAAAGAACAATCAGGGCTTAACGCTTTGGTTGAAAAAGCAAAACTTTACATTGAAACTGCAGATGCTATCATTGAAAACAAAGAACTCTTAGGTGATGCCGAGTTAGGGGAACTTGCAAAAGAAGAACTTTCTGAACTAGAACCCATGTTACCTAAACTAGAAGCAGAGATAAAGATACTCATGCTCCCAAAAGATAAAAATGATGACAAAAATATTTTACTTGAGCTTAGAGCTGGTGCAGGTGGGGATGAAGCTGCACTTTTTGTCGCAGATGTTTTCCGTATGTATTCACGTTATGCAGAACAAGCCGGCTGGAAAATAGAGATTATGAGTAGCAGTGATGGTACAGCAGGCGGATTCAAAGAAATCATCGCCCAAATTTCAGGTGAAAATGTCTATGCAGAGCTTAAGTATGAGGGTGGCATACACCGAGTACAACGTGTACCTGATACAGAGACACAAGGACGTGTACACACTTCAGCCATCACCGTAGCTGTCATCCCTGAAGTAGATGATGTAGAAGTTGATATCAAACCAAATGAAATCAAGATGGATACCTACCGCTCAAGTGGTTGTGGAGGGCAATCAGTCAACACCACTGACTCTGCTGTACGTCTAACACACCTCCCCACAGGGATCGTTGCAGCCATCCAAGATGAAAAGTCACAACACAAGAACAAAGCTAAAGCTATGAAAGTACTAAAAGCAAGAGTTTATGAACATATGCTACAAGCAAGCCTAGATGAATCTGCTAGCCAAAGAAAACTCCAAGTAGGTACAGGCTCACGTTCAGAGAAGATACGTACCTACAACTACCCACAGAACCGTCTTACAGACCACCGCATAGGGCTTACCCTTTACGCGTTAGAAGACATCATGAGTAACGGTAGTCTCAAGCTTGTGTTTGAACCACTTATGGCACATGCAAGAACAGAAGCCATTAAAGAAGCTGGGCTATAATAGTAATATTTTAATATGAGGAAAAACAATGAATAACTTTTTATTTTTTAGTAAAATTTTCTTTTCAATATTTCTACTTTTTTCAACCCTTAATGCTACAGAACTTAATTGGGAACACAATTACACCAATGCTCTAGCAACAGCTAAAAAAGAAAATAAGATGGTCTACCTTTTTATAGGGGCTGACAAATGCAAACATTGTGAAAGATTTAAAGAACAAACCCTCTCCAATAAAGACCTCATAAAAGATATGAAAGAAGAATATGTACTACTATATATGTCACGAGACCGACATGACATTCCTGATAAATTTGAACTATTTGGCGTACCCTTTCACTATTTTTTAACACCTGAAGGTAAGATTATTGCTGAAGTACAAGGCAGCAGAGAACTTGAAGGCTGGTATGATGTACTCGATGAAATTGATCTAATTAAGGAAAAATAAATGGTACACTTCAACCCATTACCACAAGAGACAAATATTCAAAAACTCATAAAAGAAACTTTTGATGCAAACCTTCCATTGTCAGGCGACTGGGGCTACAGTAAAGAAAGGGCAACCATTATAGACTCTCTACCTCAAAATATGCCTCTCTCTCAGCTTCAACATACACTCACCACCATACGTACGCACCTTGAAATGAACATCATGCAAGATCCAGAAAATAGATATGGTGCCATTAACGCAAATGAAAAAGCACGAGAACAGAATAAAAGTGATACAGGTATTTTTGATAAAGTAACCTATGAAATTACTGCCATAAAAGAAGATCTTTATAACACATTCATAAAAGAATACAAAGAAGGGTATGGCAAAGATAAATTTGACTTAAATGTACATTTTCAGCGAAGAAAAGAGGCTACCCTTACTCGTAAAATCACATATTATTTTGAAGTAAGCCATATCCAATAAGCTCCAAATAAGTACCGAAAAGATATTATAATTGTCTATTTCACAACAAAGGTATTTATCTATGGATTCTTCAAAAAGAAAATTTTTAGCGCTCTCTGGCTTAGCTGTTGCCTCTTCTCTTTACGCAAGTGAAAGCCCTCATATAAAGTCAAATGAAAAAACCACAAAAAAACATAAAAAAGCTTCTCTTCCAGATACCAAAAATCCTAGAGTTGTTGTTTTAGGTGGTGGATGGTCTGGGCTCTCTATTGCCAAAACTATTAAAGAGCTCTCTCCTCAAGCAGATGTTATTTTGGTAGAAAAACGTCATGAGTTTATCTCTTGTCCCATAAGCAACCTATGGTTGGTTGACAAGGTTGATCTAGAGTATATCACTCATGACTACCTACAAGCAGCAAGAAACTACGACTATACCTACTTCAACGCAACAGCCATAGGCGTAGACAAAAAAAACCGTACGCTACAAACATCAGAAGGAGACATAGCCTTTGACTACCTTGTACTCTCTCCTGGTATAGACTACGACTACTCCAAATGGACAAAAGACATCACCCTCGTTACAAGACTAAAGCAAGAGTACCCTGCAGGATTTATCCCTGGTTCTGAGCATATTACACTTAAAAATAAAATACAAAATTTTAAAGGTGGTAACTTCATTTTAACAGTTCCGGGGGGAAACTACAGATGTCTCCCCGCCCCTTATGAGCGTGCCTGTATTATTGCCAACTACTTTAAACAAAAGAAGTTAAAAGCTAAAGTGATTATATTAGATGAGAACAACGCAGTAACTATAAAAAAGAAAGGCTTTATGTCTGCCTTTAAAGAACTCTATGCTGATTACATAGAATACATACCAAATTCTGCCATTGAAAGTATAGATTTAGACACTAAGACGGTCACTACTGAGTTGGATGAGTTCAAATTTGAAGATGCAGCCTTTTACCCACGGGTTAGAGGTGCAAAAATCATAGAAACAATGGGCTTTGCAAAAGATGCAAAAGACAGGATGGAAGGAAACATCAATCCTCTCACGTACGAGGTTGAAGGAGAAAGCAATATCTTCATCGCAGGTGATGCTAGACCTATGGGCTTCTCAAAGTCTGGTAATACCTCAAACAGTGAGGGGAAATATGTAGGGAAGCTCATAGCTAACCGTATCAATAAACTTAAAGCACCCAAATGGGAAGCACCTGTTACCCTATGTTTCTCTGCCGTATCTACAGAACCTGAAAATGCCATCTTTATTTACACACAGTACTCATTTGATAAAAAAGACAAAAGTCTTGAGAATGCAAAGTTTGCAGATTGGAAAAAATTCAGCTTTTCGGAAACAACTAGCAGTGAAAACTGGAAAAAAGATGGTGTAAAAAATGCCGCATCTATCTACTCATGGGCTGATGCTTTATATTTTGATATGTTTGGAGCCAAATAATAATTTATGGTTTTACTGCCCTGCACTAAATGGTGCTAGGGGCAACAACAAAATGATTACTCTGTTGTCTCAGTCAAAGCACCATTCATAAAGTTTTGAGCTTTTAGCAGTACATCTTTAGATTCTTTGTCTGCAACATCTATAGAGCTAAACCAGTTATAGATTGATGGGTAAGCAAAATGTACTATTTTTTCATCTTTTTTCTTATACATATAGAGGGTACAAGGGGCAAATGCTCCTGCTTCAGGGTGAGTTGTAGATACCGTATAAATTACAGGTACTTTACAGATTGAGTAAACATCAAAAAAGTCATATGTATTATTACCTGCTTCTGCAAATGTATCTGCAAGTGCATTAAACCCTGCTACTACAAAACCACCTGTCTCAAGTCCAGCTTCAAGTTCTTCTTGTATGCCTTCTTTTTCATCTTCTATCTCATCACTCGCTACATCCATCTCCATTGTAAATCTCGTAACAAGATCTCCTTCTGGTTTTGCTATTTTATAGCTAAGCTCTTTAAATTTACCATTTGGAAGTGCAATTGCCAGAGTATCTGCAACATCTTTCATGTAAGCAACTAAATCAGCATTGTCAGCTGGTATACCTGTAATTTTAGAAATACCATTTGCAGACATTGATGATATAGAGATAGTTTTATCTCCATTTCTAGTAAAGATAGACATACTAAGCGGCGTAAATAATGCAATCTCTGGGTATTTTTTTGCTATTTTATTTACAAAATCTTTTTTATGTACAGTCATCAGATAATAAAGTTCATGTGGGTGTTTTTTATATTTTGCATCAAACGGTATATTCATATTGTTGATACCTGTCATATAAAAGCCCGCATCAGCAAATGCTTTCTCTATACCTACTGGATTAATCTTACCACCTTGATTATCTGCTGTATAGATTCTGATATCTTGTGCGGCATTTGCTGCAATTCCAAATGTTAGCAATACGGCTACTACTAAACTTCTTAAGTTCATTTTCATTTTGTTTCCTTAAAATTAATTTTACAATAATTATAATAATTATATTATCAAAAAAGCTATTACATATCACTTTTTCGGCTAAAAGACAAATATAATCACCCTCTTTAATACTTTCTGCTCTTTATAACTTTAAGTCAAAAAAGACTATTTTCAAAGTACAATTAGGGACAAAGACACCAAATGGCAAGGACACTTTACGCATGCAAAAGCATAGTATATTTTCAAAATTACTAAAAGAACCTCTTTTACACTTTTTACTGATAGGTGTTGGATTATTTTTTCTTTTTTCACAACTGGGTAGTGATAAGGAAGCAAATGATACACAACAGATTATCATTAATAAATCTAAAATAGCAGTACTTTCTGGTATTTTTATGGAAGAGAATAGTGTACCTCCAACAGATAATGAGATACAAGAACTTTTAGAGAATAACTTACGAGAAGAAGTATTGTCTCGTGAAGCTATAGCCATAGGGCTAGATAAAGATGATAGGGTTATACGCCATCGTTTGGCACAGAAGATGCAGTATCTTTTTGAAGATGTTGCAATGGTGGATGAGCCTAGTGATGAAATCTTAAAGGCATACTTTCACGAGAACAAGGATTCTTTCACAAGCGAAGAGGATACTGATAATTTAGAATTTAGTAAACTTAAACAGAAGGTGAAGCGTGAATGGTTAACAAAACAACAGAAAAAAGAGAATGAAACCTTTTATGAAGATTTAAAAAGCCGTTATAAAATCATCTTAGATGACGAGGTACGTAAAGCATTAAATGTGAGTATTCCAAAATAATGAAAATCATAACATCTTTACTCCTACTATTTTTTTGGAATACCTTTAGCATTGCAGATGAGATTAAACTCTCATACTTAGAGATAAAAGAGATCAAGTCACAGCACTACTCAGTACTATTAAAACTAGCTTCAAAAGATAACCAAAAATCACCTATTACTCTATTGATGCCAAAAGAGTGTAGTCTAACATTACCTAAAACAAGTCACTTGGTAAATACTACCTATTTAGACCGATGGCAAATGAAGTGTAACGAGGGGATTACAGATAAAACACTTGTTCTTGAAGGCTTGAAAAGTACAGGTACAGATTTACTCTTACGCTTGGAACTTCTTTCTGGTGTATCTCATTCAAAGCTCTTGAGTCCTTCAAAGTCATCTTACCATATTCCTAAAGACGCATCTTCTTGGCAAATAGTGCAAACCTACACATGGCTGGGTATAACACATATTTTACTAGGGTTTGACCATCTTCTTTTTGTTTTCGCATTACTGCTTATAGTCAAAAATATGCGTCGTCTACTCTGGACAATTACTGCCTTTACGCTAGCGCACTCCTTAACTATGGTAGTAGCTACACTTGGCATTGTGCATCTCCCCTCGGCACCTGTTGAAGCTATCATTGCACTGAGTATACTCTTTTTAGCTATGGAAATCATACATGAAAAACAAGGCAAAATAGGTCTAACCTCTCGTTATCCTTGGATTATTGCATTCATCTTTGGGTTACTGCACGGCTTTGGCTTTGCCGGGGCACTTGCTGAAATAGGTTTACCACAACAAGCTATTACACTTGCACTTATTTTCTTTAACTTAGGCGTTGAATTGGGACAACTGATGTTTGTGGCAACCATTGTGTTTATAGTAGTCATGTTACAGCGTTTAACGCATCCTAGCTTGCTAAATAAGCTACAAACTACTGTTGTCTATATGATTGG
>Ga0256824_10000618_pt1 | contig 13797 bp, 15 predicted proteins | sample CV67metaG_FD_191570 | JGI IMG/M metagenome (GOLD analysis project Ga0256824, IMG submission 191570) | Hydrothermal vent microbial communities from East Pacific Rise, Pacific Ocean - CV67 | ecosystem: Environmental > Aquatic > Marine > Hydrothermal vents | place: Pacific Ocean: East Pacific Rise...
CCTAACTCCATAAATGATTCATTACCCGTATAGACATTGGAGGGTAGGGCTAAATGTGTAAAAGGATTAAGGGCTCTTTCATTGTCATAATAAAACTGTCCTTCATGGATACGGTGTAGGCTAGAGAGTGTACCATCTACACCTAGCTTATCTGCAACCAAGGTACCTAAGCTTCGTATGTATGTACCTTCTGAAACCTTAGCTTCAAAGTGTACAAAGGGGTGATTATAATTGATGAGTTTAATATCATAGATGGTAGAAGTTATGGTTTTTAATTTGACCTCTTCCCCTGCACGTGCAAGCTCATAGGCACGTTTACCGTTGATTCTTTTGGCACAAAATTTTGGAGGGTAGTAGGTAAGTTCTCCTTGGAGTGAAGCCAAAATATCTTTGATGGTTTTTTCGTCAAAACTTTCTACTTCTTTAATGCTATCTACCTTTTCTATGTCAAGGCTAGGGGAGTTAGCTCCTAGCCATAAGGTAGCCTTGTAGCTTTTAGGTGTTTTGTTAAGGTATTGGAAGAGTTTGGTGTACTGTCCTGTAGCAACGATGAGGCAACCTGTAGCAAAAGGGTCAAGTGTACCAGAAAAGCCCACTTTTTTAGTGCCATACTTACGTTTGACGTAACCCATATAGCCATTGGAAGTACGAAATATTGGTTTGTTTACGACGAATAATCTGTTCACTGTTTTTCCTGTAGGGTGTTGTGCCCTCACAACACCAAAATAATTTGGTTTAAAAGGTGTTGTCATGGGACAACACCCTACGTTATATTGATTGAACAAAAGAGCTTAAAATCTCTTTTTTATTTCCACCAAAATTAATGAGTAGTTTATACTCTTGACCCGATTTATTGGCTGCTTGGACACGCCCTATACCAAAGATTTTGTGTTTCACTAAGTCACCTTTTTTAAAGGCAGCTTGTTTGGTTATTTTGAGACTGGTATCTGAGATGAGTCCTGCTTCTCCTAAGAAACGGCTCTTGTCTATCATCTTACGGCGACCTTTGTAGAAACGACTGTCTACATAACACAGTGTGAGGTCAGACTTGGCTCTAGTGATGGCAACATAGCCTAAGCGACGTTCCTCTTCCATATTGCAGCCTTCACCAAGAAGTGGGAAAAACTCTTCTTCTAAACCTATAACAAAAAGATGCTCAAATTCTAACCCTTTAGCCGCGTGAATACTCATAATGGTAATGGCATCTTCTTCTATCTGATCTTGGTCAGACTGTAGAGAAATGTCATTGAGAAATTCATCAAGTGAGAGGTCTGTATTTTTAATGACAGCATCTCTGAAGTATCCATAAAATTCATCGATATTGAGAATCCTATCCATACCATCTACCATACCTGCATAATGGTCTTTGAGTTTGATATGTTCTTCAAAAAGGGTAATAAAATTACCAAGTTCACTTTGTAATGACTCTTGTAAAAGCTTTATATTTTCAAGGAGTTCTATAAGAGACGAAGAAACTTTTTTACTTACAACATTTTCAACCTCACCACATGAAGCTTTTTCTATATATCCAAAAAGAGAAGTTTGATGCTCAAAAGCTGCTTTTTGTAACTTCTCTATAGATGCTTTACCTATGCCACGTTTGGGTTTATTGACAATACGTATAAGAGAAAAATCATCATTTGGATTTGAAAGCACTCTTAGGTACGAGATGATGTCTTTTATTTCTGCGCGTTCATAGAAACGCATTCCACCTATGAGTTTAAAGCCTACACCTTCTTTCGTAAAGCCCTCTTCCAGTGAACGTGAAAGTGCATTGATACGGTAAAGGACGGCTATTTCATCAGGGTCAGTACCAGAGTCTAGAAGTTTTTGTACTTCTTTCGCAATGGCCTTGGACTCCATGGACTCATCAAGGGAGTGAAGAAGTTTTACATCTTCTCCTGCACCTTTATGTGAAGTGAGTTTTTTACCTAACCTTGTAGAATTATGTTCTATGAGTGTGTTAGCAGCTTTTAAGATTGGCTCAGTTGAACGGTAATTTATTTCAAGTTTAACCGTTTTACAGACTTCAAAATTATTTGCAAATTCTAAAATATTACGTATGTTTGCACCACGCCAACCGTAAATACTTTGGTCATCATCACCAACCACACAAAGATTATTGTGTTCAGAGGAAAGAAGCTCTAGGAGTTGAAATTGAAGTTCATTGGTATCTTGGTACTCATCTACCATGATGTACTTGTAACGGTTGCTTGTTTCTTTACGTAGGTCATCATTATCGGAGAGTATTTTATGTGTAAGCATAAGAAGATCATCAAAATCTACAAGATTATTCTCTTCTATATTGGCTTGGTACTTTACATAAATATTGGCTATTTTTTTATAGTCTGGAAGTTCTGCTTTCTCAAGAACAAGTTCAGGAGAGAGTAAAGAATTTTTGTATTTAGAAATCTCAGAAGCAATGAATGAAAGGTTCAAGTCTACTTTTAACTCTTTTGCTATAGAGCGGAGTAAACGTTTTTTATCGTCACTATCTATGATGACAAAAGCATTGCTCCGTCCAAGTTTTTCTATATGAAACTTTAAAAATAATAACCCAAACTTATGAAAAGTACATAAAAGGGGAGGATAAGAGACTTTACTGGGCATGAGTTTTAATGCACGTTCACGCATCTCTGCTGCAGCTTTATTTGTAAAAGTAAGGGTAAGTGTATTGGCAGGGTCTATACCTACTACACCCACAAGGTAAGCAAGCCTAGAAGTAAGTGTTTTAGTCTTACCTGAACCAGCTCCAGCGAGTATAAGCATAGGTCCATCAATGTGTTCTACTGCTTCACGTTGTGCAGAGTTTAGATCATTTAAAATCGTTTCCATGGCGTATAATACTCCTATAATTGTATTAATTATACCTTGAAAATGTTTACTCTCTGCTGTGTTTTAATAAGGAAGAAAGTGTTCCAAATGTAATTAAGAAAATAAGTACAAGTTATTTACTTTTTAAGTATAATCAGATATAATTAGTTAAATTTGGAAAAAGAATACATAGATATAATCCATTCTTTAAAGGAACATAAAATATGTTAAAAGATTTTGTAAAATTAGAAACCTTTTTAACTGTAGCACGTGAAAGAAGTTTTTCAAAAGCGTCAGCAAAATTAGGTATTTCACAACCTGCAGTGACACAACAAATTAAATTTATAGAAAAATACCTTGCGTGCAAAATTATTGAGCGTAAAAAGAATGGTATTAAACTTACAAATGAGGGTGAAGAACTGTATAAAGTTGCAGCAAGACTTGAAAAAGAGATTAATTCATCTGAAAAAGATATTCTTAAAATTATCAATAAAGAGATTACCTTTAGATTGGGTGCTTCCTATACTATAGGTACATATATCATTCCTGGACAGTGTCTAAATACTATAGGAAAAGCAATTAATAATGATATCAATCTTTCTATAGATGTAAGTGATAATATTGTTCAAAAGTTAAAAGATAGAAAGCTTGATGTTGGGCTTATAGAATCTCCTGTTATAGATAATGATCTTATTTATAGAGAGTGGCTAGAAGATGAACTAGTTGTCGTAAGTAACACGCCAATCCCTAAATTACTTAAAACGGAAGAGTTATATGAGTTTGCATGGATATGTCGTGATGAAGGTTCACATACTAGACGTGTGGTCTCTGAAGTCTTTGAAGAGCTGGGTGTGTCATGCAAAAGCTTTGAGGTACTTTCTGAAGTGAGTAATACAACAGCGGTACTTCAAACTATTAAAAAAAGTACAAAAGATTTAGAAAAGCCAGTGGTTTCTATTATTTCTAAACATGCTATTGCAGATGAAGTACAAAAAGGTGAACTTTTCGAAGCACGCCTTAGAGGTTACACGATGACGCGTAAGTTCTTTATTGTTTACTCTAAAGAAAATAAACATAATGCCTATGTAGATAATGTGGTAGATTATATTTTAGCAGGACAATGTGACTCATAGTTAAAGCAGGGCTTCCTGTTTTAGCACTCTTCTTATTTTCTCTTCTTTAACAACTTTTTATTTTCTGGATTGTTTAGTAAACTTTCCATAGAGTTTTTTTCTCCATGTTTCTGTGGGGCTTGTTCTATACTATATTGAGAAAGATTCATAACAATAGGATTTTCTCCTATAAGAAGTTGTTTAATAGCCAAAAGAGGTACATTTACGGTTGAACCAAAGTTTTCTTCTCCAAATCCAGCTTCAAATGAAAAGTACTCATCTTCTAATGAAGCACTTTCAAAGGTGTAGCCACTTAAAATAAAAAGTACAGTTTCATCAAATGATTCTTGTATAGAATGCGGTAGTACAGGAGTAAATGTAATATGTTTTATCTCACAAGCAATAGCAAACTCTTGATTTTTTTCAAAGAGGTAACTAATTGTTTTAAAAATATGTTCAGATATAAGTGCTTTATATTCTGGAGTTTGAAAAAGATTAATAGTCATAGTTCCTGCCTGTTTCATCATATAAGGTGATGTTTTTCAATATCTTAAATCCTACCATAGCATTCATAAGAGCTACGTGTGTATAGTTAGATAATGTCTCTTTTCTAATATTTTTTGTATGTAAGAATCCTTCATCTATTAACTTTTTTCGCATGGTACCTTCTAAAAGAGGATGCTTTGGTGTAAACCAATATTTCCCATCATAAAAAGCAATATTTGAGATACTTGTATCAGTAAGATACGTATTTTTTTCTATTAGAATTTCATCTGCATCATTATGCTTGGAGAGTAAAGCATCTAATTCGGTTCTGTCAGCATATTTAAAACTATAGTCAATCTTTGAGGAAACAAGTTTTATATTTCGTATCTGCTTTGCCTGATAAGGTATATATTCGATAGATTGTATTTTGTCGTTGTAAAGTACACGACAACGGTATAGTTTTTTATCAGGAGCTTGAATAATAGAAGCTAAATAAAGAGGTTTTTTTGTATTAAAAAGTATTTCCCTACTTTTATCAAAGCGTGCTTGATGGTAATTAAGATTAGAAATTATACCCTCTTCTATTTTGATTGTTTCAAGAAGTAGAGAGTTCTGTTCACTCATCAAATAGCTCTGTAGAGAGGTATCGCTCTGCTGTATCACACAACACGGTAACAATGGTTTTTCCTTTATTCTCAGGACGTTCTGCCAAAACCTGTGCAGCATGGAGATTTGCCCCTGCAGAAATGCCTATGAGTAAGCCTTCTTCTCTGGCTATTTTTTGTGCCATCGCAAAAGAGTCTTCATTACTCACAGCAATGACTTCATCATATATCTCGGTATTGAGTATTTCTGGGATAAATCCTGCGCCAATACCTTGAATTTTATGAGGTCCAGCTTCACCACCTTCTAAAACAGCTGAACATGTAGGTTCTACAGCAATAGCTAGTAGTGTTGGTACTTTTTCTTTTAACGCTTCAGAAGTACCGGTGAGTGTCCCACCTGTACCTACAGAAGCGACAAAAATATCAATATTTTCTTCTGTATCTCTTAGTATCTCTATGGCTGTTGTTTTTCTGTGTATGTCTGGGTTATGTGGATTATTGAATTGTTGAAGCACTTTGGCGTTCTTAAGTTCTTTTTCTAATGCATTTGCTTTGTCAATTGCCCCAGCCATCCCATCTATACCAGGTGTGAGGACAAGCTCTGCACCTAAATGCGTAAGTATTTTACGACGCTCTATACTCATAGAATCAGGCATTGTTAAAATGAGTTTCATTCCTTTTGCTGCACAAATAGCTGCGAGTCCTATGCCTGTATTGCCAGAAGTAGGTTCTATGATAGTTGTATCTTTGTTTATATCGCCTGCTTTTAATGCTTCATTTACCATATTGAATGCAATACGGTCTTTCACAGAAGAAGTAGGATTCATAAACTCACATTTACCTAAAATGATAGTATTTGTCTCTTTTGATAATGTGTTGATTCGAACTAAAGGCGTATTGCCAATAAGCGCTTCAATATTATTTGCAATCATAAACTTCCCTTATTAATATACCTTATATTAGCCAATTATTTTTGAGTAAGTGCTTTAAACTCATAATTTTCATCGTCATAGTACTCAATGCTTCCATTTTCTATGTCATAGTGCCAACCATGTAAATACAAAGTACCTTCTTCAACACGTTTTTTTACAGCAGGGTAGGTAAGAAGATTATCTATTTGATAGACTACAGACATTTGTTCGGTATAACGCAGTCTCACTTCATCTGAAGAGTCTTTGTGTGCTAGGGTAGCTACTTTTTTAGCTTCCCCTCCAAGTTCAAGCCATTTAATAGTGTGTATATTTTCAGGTGTTTGTTTTATATCTTTATATAAAGCAGCAATGGCACCACAATGTGAATGACCACACACTATGATATCTGAGACTTCCAAAATACTCACAGCATATTCTATGGCAGAAGCTGTAGCATGGTAGTCATTATCAGGATTAAAAGGAGCAACAAAATTACCGATATTCCTAATGATAAATAGATCACCTGGTTTAGATCCTGTAATCATTGCAGGCATCACACGTGAGTCAGAACAGCCAATAAAGAGTGCTTTAGGATTTTGCCCCTCTTCCACAAGCTTTTTAAAACGCTCTTTATTTTGGTTAAATTTTACTTTTTTAAAATCCCCATGTCCTTTACCAAATGCTTCTAATCTGCTATCCATTTTACTTTACCTCTACAATACTATATGCTATCTCTTCACCTGCATACATCGGTACAACACCATTATATTCAGCTGGTACTTTAAAAGGTTTCTTTTTTAAAGAAACTGTTTTTTCAAGAGGTGTTATATTATAAATTTTCTGTGCATTGCCAGAAATAAATGCTTGGAGTTTTTCTAGGGATGCTTTATTGTTCTCAAAGAGCTCTGCTAAGAGTTGTAAAGCTAGGGGAGCAGTAAATACACCTGCGGCACAACCACACGCTTCTTTGGCATGTTTTGGGTGAGGTGCAGAGTCTGAACCAAACATCACTTTGGGGTGTGCTGCAAGGGCAACTTTAAGTAGTGACGCTCTGTCTTCTGGACGTTTGGCAATGGGTTTACAAAAGAGGTGAGGTTGTAGCATTCCTCCTGCTACATCATCAAGTGTGATGAGTAAGTGGTGGATGGTGATGGTGGCATAAAGGTTTTCATGTTTATCAAGGGCTGCCACACTCTCTTTAGTGGTAATATGTTCCATAATGATTTTAAGTTTAGGAAAAGCAGAGGCTAAACGTTCATAGATGCTTACAAACTCCGCTTCTCTGTCCATGACAAAACCATTGGTCTCACCATGTACGCACAGAGGAATGTTGAGTTCACTCATCGCTTCAAGTGCAGGACGTAACTCATCTACATCAAAGCCACTCACACCTCCCTCTGAATTGGTGGTAATGCCAGCTGGGTAGAGTTTAATAGCGGTGATTTCATCTCTTATGCTTTCCAAAAAAGCCTTGTCATAGCTAGGTTTAAAAAAGAGTGTCATATAGGGTGTAAACTTTTCATTACCAATCGCTTTGACGATACGTGCTTTATAGGCAATAACTTCTTCTTTTGTACTCACTGGTGGTACAAGGTTTGGCATGATGATAGCTCCAGAAAAAGTCTGGGCAGAAGCTTGGGCGATGTTGTCTAACATATCTGCATCACGGAGGTGTAAGTGCATGTCAAGTGGTGCGGTTAATTGCATCAAAATCCTTTATGACATAGTAGTTTGTATTGTGCTTATCCATACTTTGAGGGATGAACCAATAGAGTACATCTATTTTGCCATACTCTGCATTAAAAGTGAGTATAGACGGGGACTTTTGAGGATGAAAGTCGACCAAAGGGTAGTCGATTCCCCCTTTAAAAAACTGATTGCATCGTAAAATGCGTGTACTTGAAGCAACGAAAGCTTTATGGGGTACATTAAATTCAAACTGCCACTTGGCATACTCAGAACAAGAAGGGTAATAACGACAGGAAGCAGGGAGCATTTTAGAGATGTATTGGTAGCCTTTTATGGGGGCTATGTAGATGTTTTTGAGGGTCATATATTTGGTAGATTTTCTCTATATATTGTAATGATATCAATATGTTTTTTTTGAATAATGTATAAGATACAATACCTTTGATATACAAGTTTTCTAATGTTCTGACCAAATTCTTCTGCAGGTCTCCCTAGTTTTGGAAAATCTTCTAAAGATATTTTAATAAAAGATCTCAATTTTTGTATATGCTTTGAAGTAATAACTTTTGATTTTGTTTCATTGTAAATAAAATTAGCTATTTCATCAAGATTTTGAAGTGATTCTTCCGTAAAATCAATCTTCATATTTTGAAAGTACTCTATCAAATGCTTCATCAATACTCATCGTTTCCCCACGTTCTATTTGTGCAAGTGACCTTTGTATAGATTTTTTTATCTCTGCATGGGTACGGTTATACTCATCCATAGAGAGTATGATGACAGATTTATCATTTTTAGTGGTGATGATAACCTCTTCATTGTTGTCACAGACATCATCTATGATAGATTTGAGGTTGTTTCTAGCATGTGAATAGTTGACTGCTTGCATTAGGTATCCTTTGTACAATATATTGTCAATTATAGTGAAATAGTATCAATAAGTCAATCAAGAAAACTGTGATATGCAAGGAGCAGAGTTTTTTATAATGTATAAATTACAAGAAAATTTAAAAGTATTTAATTAAGATAATACTATGGTCTAAGAACTATAGAATTACCTTTGATTATGTAGGATTCTGACATATTCACGCTATGGTAAATGGTAGTACCATACTTTTTACTATAGTATTGTAACAATAATTTTTGCAAAGTTGGCTCTATGGATGGGGTGAACCAGCCGTTATTACTTAAAACTATCATCTTTTTAGGGTAGTTTCCTTTTTTGTCTTTGGCATAAAGTTTTTCACTTGTAGCTTCAAAACAAATGGCATTTCTGTACATTTCACCATTGACTTCGTAGTCAATGACTTCTGAACTGGCTTTATAGTCTATGGCACCATCGTAAAAAATCTTGTTTATCCAGTCACTGAGAAAGTCAGGTAGAGGATTACTTTCTCCAAATGGTACGAGGAGTACTTTATTTGCAACGGTAATTTTACCCTTGGTAAAAATATAGGTAGAGTTTCGGGGTGTTTGCCCATCCCAGTAGAGTCCACCTGTGATGATAGAGATATCTTTTGCTCTTTTTTGTAGTGCATCTATGAGAGATTGAGAACGGTTAAGAAAAATAGGGAAAACCGACTCAGGTAAAATGATGAGTGATTTGTTGGTATCTATGGCTTGGTCAATGGTGTTAAAAATATTTTGAAACTGTTGTGCATGTAGGGCTTTATTCCATTTGTCTTTGACTGTGACATGGGTGGTTACAATTTCTATTGTATTTAAAGTGTTTGAGATTGTAGGGTCGATATTATCGACCATTTCTATGGGATGATAGGATACTAAAATAAAAATAAGATAACGTAATTGTTTTTTCCAAATAGATAAAGAGATAGCAAGTAATACTAAGGCAAATTGCCATTTTTCTATACCTAAATAACTTTCTAAAAACATCAATTCAGGTTTTAGCCAGTCAAATCCAAAAGGATGAAAATAACTAAATCCTAAAAGTGCTAATGCCTTAATGAGCAGAGAAGGAAGAGAAGTAAGATGCTCAATTTTTTCTCCTACCCAAGCAATAAACCAGAAAATAATCCCATACCCTAAAGAGATGAGAAGTAAACCTACAGGGAAGCCCCAAGCATAGCCATAGTGTTGTAAAGAGAGTGCAATCCACCAGAACCAAAAGATACCTGTGAAAACACCATACCAAAACCATACTACTCTAGGTGATTGGAGTAAAAGTAAAAGTGAAGAGAGTGCAAATATAGTATGGATCAATGGATGGGAAAATCCTAAGTGGTTGAGGTAAATAAAGGCTGAGCCTAAAAGCGCGATACCCAAGCCTCTTGTTATCTCTAAGGTGGTAAAATATTGTCTAATTTTATTCAAAAGGATTCCTCATGGAACAACAAAGTAGCATAATTGGTTCATTTTTACCACTTATCATTTTATTTGCAATTTTTTATTTTTTAATCATTAGACCACAGCAAAAAGCTCAAAAAGAGCATAAAGCAATGCTAGAGGGTCTTTCTAAAGGTGATAAAATCATCACAACAGGTGGTCTTATTGCAGTGATTGTTAAACCTGAAGAAGATTTTATCAAAATCAAACTAAATGATGACACTATTGTTAAATTAGACAGAGCATATGTATCAAAAAAGGTTGACCTTGGTGAAAACGCTTAATTTTAGAGTAATCCTTTTTGCTTTTGCACTCATCTTTGGGGTAGTATTTTCTATTCCTTCTTTGACACAAAGTGAACAAGGTAAAAAAATAACCCTAGGACTTGACCTTCAAGGTGGTCTGCATATGCTTCTTGGTATCAAAAGTGAAATAGCCATAGAGTCTCGTATTAAGTCTATGGCAGCATCGGTAAAATATATCTTTGATGATGAAGAGATTATTTTTGATGATTTACGTATGGTTGATGGTGAAAAAATCACTTTTGAATTATTGGATAAAGATGATGTGATAAAAACTACAGCACTTCTTAAAAAAGAGCTTGAAGGTACAGTCCTTAGTGAAAATGGATTGAAATTTTCACTGGCTATGACAGATGAAGAAATGGTACGTACTAAGCAAAATGCTATCCAACAAGCAGTGGATACTATAAGGAATAGACTGAATGAGTTTGGTCTTGCTGAACCTACAGTTGCAAAACAGGGTGAAGATAAAATTCTTGTAGAAGTACCAGGTATTAAAACACAAGAAGACGAACAGCGTATCCGTGAACTCATCGCACGTGCCGCACATTTACAACTGATGTCAGTGGATGAAGACAGAGCAGCACGGGTAAGCACAATGAGTGCAGATGAAGCAAAAAGCTTTGGAGATGTAATACTGCAAGATGTTAATACACCTGAAAAATACTTACTTCGTGCGATTCCTGTACTTGATGGTTCTATGTTGACTGATGCAAAAGTTGGTTTTGATGAGAACAACCAACCAGTCATTAATTTTACGCTTAACGGGCAAGGTGCCAAAATATTTGGTGATTTTACTGCTCTCGCAACAGAAGGTGGTAAGCATGATAGAATGGCTATAGTATTGGACAATCAAGTGATGTCTGCACCACAAATTAATGAACGTATTGGGGGAGGTCATGTACAAGTGTCTGGACGTTTTGAACTCTCAGAAGCACATGACCTCGCTATCGCCCTACGTTCAGGTGCTTTACTCGCTCCTGTGTATGTGATGGAAAAGCGTTCCGTTGGTCCTAGCCTTGGAGCAGATAGTATTCGTTCGAGTTCGCTTGCCTTGATACTTGGTTTTGTCTTAGTGATTATTTTTATGTTTATTTACTATGGTATGGCAGGAGCTATTGCTAATGTGGCATTGATTGGAAACCTTTTCCTTATTTTAGCCATTATGTCACTCTTTGGTGCGACGCTTACACTGCCTGGTATGGCAGGTATCGTTCTTACTGTGGGTATGGCTGTGGATGCGAACGTAATTATTAATGAACGTATTCGTGAATTACTTCATGAGGGTAAATCAGTGGCTAAGTCTATAGAAGATGGGTATAGCAATGCTTTTACCGCTATTTGGGATGCAAATGTGACTACGCTCATCGCTGCAACTGTACTTTATGCATATGGTACAGGTGCGATTAAAGGGTTTGCTTTAACGATGAGTATTGGTATTTTAGCATCTATGCTTACAGCGATTGTAGGAACACATGGTATTTACCAGTGGTTACTTCCTAAGATAGACAAGAAAAAACTAGGTTTCTGGTTTGGTATAAAAGCAGAGGGAGCAAAATAATGGAAATTTTTAAATATAAAAAACCTCTGGAGCTTATGAGTAAAAGTAAGCGTTTTGGATTGGTTTCTTTGACACTACTTATTCTCTCTTTAGGACTCATATTTACTAAAGGCTTTAATTACGGTATTGACTTTGCAGGTGGTACACTAATACAAGTGAAGTATGAAGGTAAAGCACCGATTCAAAAAGTGAGAGATGCCATAGATACAGACAAGTCTTATGAGGGTGCAACGGTAACCTTCTTTGGTGGTGATGATGAAGTGGTTATTAAGACTAAAATGTCTTCTAAAAAACTAGGTGAAGACGTAGGTGATAAAGTACGTGCTTTGCTTAAAACTACAGGTGACTTTGAAGTACGTAGAGTAGACATGGTTGGTGCTAAAGTAGGCTCTGAGTTACGGGAACAAGGTATCATGTCTATGTTACTGGCAATCCTTGGTATTCTTATTTATGTTTCATTTAGATTTGAGTGGCGTTTTGCTGTAGCATCTGTTCTTGCCTTAGTACATGATGTTACTATTGCTATGGGAATGATTGTTTTATTTGGTATTGAGGTAAACCTCGATATCTTAGCCGCACTTCTCACCATACTAGGGTACTCACTGAACGATACGATTATCGTATTTGACCGTATTCGTGAAGGGATTAATACCATTAAAAACCCAGATTTGGGAAGCATCATCGATGAGTCTGTGACACGCACACTTTCACGTACAACACTGACTTCTCTTACAACATTCTTTGTTGTATTGACTCTTTTTCTTTTTGGAGGAGAAATTATTCATGGCTTCTCATTTACATTACTCGTAGGTGTGATTGTAGGTACGTATTCTTCTATTTTTGTGGCATCACCAATATTGATGTGGTTAGGTTTCTCTGTATCAGACTACCGTCTAAAAGAAGCAGAAAAACTCAAACGTGAAAAAGAGAAAGAAAAAATGCGTGCGATGTATGAAAATGGGACAATATAATTTACGTTATAATATGTCCATCATTATAAAGGGGTACTATGAATTGGGGTAAGGTTTTTTATATATTTTTTACGTTGATGTCACTTACGACATCAGCAGCATTTTTGTATGAACATTCTGTGGTGGCATTGTTTATTGCAGGGTCTGTAAATGTCATTTCTACTCTGATGAAAATTGGGGTACGTAACATACTTTCAGCCGAGCTTCTTGCGGGTTCACTTGTAGCAGACTTGCACCTCATACCTGCGTTTTTTGCGTTACAGTTTGGTGGGAATGAACCACTTTCTGTTGGACTTGTCATTGGTGCAGTGGTAGCTAACCTCTATACAATTTTTGTTTCTATGATAGAAAGTGCTAAAGAGAAAGCTGATTTTTAAATCAGTACACATATCTTACATATGATAGATGGTAACTTTACGATATTATTTTTTAAGGAGTAACTATGGTAAAGATGCCTACGCTTGAGGGCATAGACCCGGAACAGAAACGAAAAGAAATGAAAGAGTACTTTCAGTTCTGTTATAAACGGTATGAATCTCTTTTTAATCTTGTGGCTAATGAAAGAGCATACTTTCAAAAAGCTGATCCTCTTCGTCATCCTATTATCTTTTACTATGGACATACCGCTACATTTTTTATAAATAAATTTAAACTCTCTTCGATTATTGACAAACGGATTGATCCTAAACTAGAGTCTATTTTTGCAGTGGGTGTAGATGAGATGTCTTGGGATGACCTTAATGAAAAGCATTATGAATGGCCAACTCTACAAGAGACACAAAACTACCGTGACAAAGTGTATGCAGTAGTCACTGATGTGATAGACAGACTTCCTTTAGAACTTCCCCTCACACAAGAATCACCTTGGTGGGTGATCATGATGGGGATAGAACATGAAAATATCCATCTTGAAACCTCTTCTGTACTTATACGACAACTTCCTTTTGAATTTGTGAAAGAAGACAAAGTGTGGAAAGAGTGTAAAATGTATGGGGCAGCACCT
>Ga0256824_10000619_pt1 | contig 13787 bp, 11 predicted proteins | sample CV67metaG_FD_191570 | JGI IMG/M metagenome (GOLD analysis project Ga0256824, IMG submission 191570) | Hydrothermal vent microbial communities from East Pacific Rise, Pacific Ocean - CV67 | ecosystem: Environmental > Aquatic > Marine > Hydrothermal vents | place: Pacific Ocean: East Pacific Rise...
AGTATCGAGGTTGAAGTCCGCCCATATAGCCACTTGAAAGATGTGCTTTATATGAAAAAAAATATTGAACAATCATAAGTAGAAATAGAGAAAGCATACCAATTTTCCCTAAAAGACAATATATACGAGAGTTATTATCACATTTATAAAAAATAGTAATTATTGCCATTATATGAAGTAACAATATACCAATGTATTCACTGATATATTCTTTTATAAGTGAGTGATGGGAGTGAATACCAAACCATCCTTCAATGATATATTGTTTCATCCTGAGTAGCCATTCATATAAAGAAAGATAATGCCTATGTTCTTCTGGAATATAGAATCCAGATTGTAAATATTGTAGAGGATGTGTTACATTAAATGTTGGTACCAATGCATGAAATTGAGAGATAATATAGTACTGATAATATAGTATTGGTATAGAAAATATGACTAACAAAGTTATTTGAATACGGCTTATTTTAAATTTTTGTTTTGTTTTTAGAAGGTATATAAAATAGAGTAGTATGGTAAAAAATAGTAAAATTGCAACAGTCAATTTACTAAAGTAACTTATAAATATACCAAGGCCTAAGATAAAATAGGAGAATGTTGTATAATCCCTTTCTAAAATACGCTTAAACCCGAGGATAAATATGAGTGCACCTAAAAGTGCTAAATTATCGTTAGTAATACTAGCACCTAGATATCCTAGCATAGGAATTGAACTGATAAAAGTTAAATATACAAAATGACTTAAAAGGGAAATTTTACTACTGAAACCTAAGTATAGTATTAATAAGAAAGATGCTATAAAAAGAATTATATTTAGACTTCTAAAATTATCTACATTTTGAATTATTGAATAATTTTCGTCATATACGGTAGTCATTATTTGATAATATAATGATGGGTGGCTTAAATAATTTCCTGCACTTTTATTATTAATCATAACCATATCTTTAAATTTTGGAAGTACTTCATGATGGGTATTTACATATTGTATATATGATAAATGGGCGAGTTCATCTGGAGGATATCCAAAATGTATGTTTTCCTTATAATAGGTTACTTTAAAAAGAGTAAAACTAAGAAATAAGCTATATAGAATAAGTTTGCTAATTAGCATCGTATCTAGTGTTTGTGTTTGATAAATATAGAATAAATATTGTATCAGGATATAAAATAGTATAGCTATTAAAAGTAATTCAATATGGTAATTTGAATACACTGAAACTTCTTGATAATAAAAATGTATATTAAGCTGAGGATCTTTACCTGATGTAGTAAAACTAATAGAATTGTCTTCTAATTTAAAATTATTGATTTGATGTCGAGGAATAATATTCTTAACAGGAATATCATATGTTCGTACTTTGAACCATTTATCCCTAATAATTGTAATATTTTTTATGGAAATATCAGTAATAGTCGTACTTGGATCAAATCTAATATATTGAATACTTGAGAATGGAGGTATATTATAATAATATTTACTTTGTTTTACTTTATAGTTTCGACAAGAATTTTCTTCTATAAAGGATTTCCCCTGGGTGGTAAAGTAAAATTGACTTTTTAATGCGCCCTTTTCAGATGACATAGTAATTATAAGTGTATTTTGGTTATGAAGAAATAAGAGACCGATATAAATAAAAATAATAGATAATATGGATATAGTTATTAGTTTTAGAGGCTTAGAAATCATTAGTTTACGCATAATGAAAAATCTTCTTTGCTATGAGTGAGATTGGGATTATAATAAGGATCTCCATGTTCTAAAATATATGTATGTCTTTTAAAAAGAGCATCTTTTTCTGTTTGAAACCGTGCAATTTTTTCAGGAGTTGTTTCATAACCTCTTGAAATTGATTCATGATGATACATTTCAGCATGGGGTGTGAAAATATTATAATAACCACATTCTTGTACCCGTAAACAAAAATCAACATCATTATAAGCAACCTTGAAATCGATGGCATTCATCCCATTTATTTCAATATAGATATCTTTTTTAATCATTAAACATGCAGCGGTTACTGCCGACAAATTTTGAACAGATTGTAACCTATTGAAATACCCAGGATCACTCCTAGGGTGCATCTTATGTGAATGACCGGCATATCCACCAAGACCTATGATGATACCTGCATGCTGGATGGTATTATTGGGGTAATAAAGCTTTGCCCCAACACAACCTACTTCTTTTCTTTGAGAATGCTCTAGCATGGACTCAATCCATTCATTTGTGATAATCTCAATATCATTATTTAAAAGTAAAATATGTTCTCCTCTCGCATAGGTATTGACTGCATGATTATTTATATCTGCATAGTTGAATTCCACATTGTATTCATAAAAATGTATTCGTTTATCTTTTGAAGCTAAATTTTCCATCATTTTAAATGTTTTAGGTTCAGTACTGTTGTTACTTATACCAATAAGCTCAAAGTTCGTATAGGTTGTTTTTTTTAAAATGGACGTGATGGACATCTCCAGGAGTTCGGGCTTATCTTTAAAGGGCATAATAATACTGACTAAAGGATTATCTTTTATTGTATATTTAACTCGGAAATGGTGACTAATATTATTGTGAAGTACTATCCCCTCTATGTTTCTTCTTTGTAATGCTGATTCGAGGACTTTTTTCCCTCGTTCCATTGCTTCTGGTTTGACATCACTGTTAATACTTGTTGATGTCTCTAGCATTCTCCAATGATAGAGTACCTTTTGAATGTGATGAATCTTGGTTGTTTTTTCAGTGAGCCTTAGAAAAAGATCATAATCTTGAGAACCATCAAACTTTGAATCAAAATAGCCGATATTGTCAAGTAATTTTTTACTAAAACAAGTAAAATGAGTAATATAATTATGTGAAAGAAGTAAGTCAGGAGAAAAATCTGGTTTAAAATGAGGATTTGTACATTGACCCTCAGTTGTAATAAAGTCTTCATCACTGTAGATAAATTCTGCATCATGTGTGTTAATCACTCTTATTATTTCATAGAACGCATCTATGGTAATTTCATCATCATTATCCATTAAAGCTATATATTCACCCGTAGCTAATGAGAGTGCTGCATTTGAAGCTTCAGAGATATTTAGGTTTTCTTTTAAAAATGTTATTTTAATATTAGGGTTTTTAATTCCGTTGAGATAATGAATAGTTTTTGGATTTGTACTGCTATCATCTGCGATACAGAGTTCCCAATTTGTATACCACTGTTCTTCAATAGACTTAATAGCAAGGTCTAACCATTTTGGATCTACATTGTATACAGGCATTATTACTGAAATAAGTGGTTTAGACTTAAAGTCTTTAATCTCTTTGATGATGTTATCTGTTAATAAAGGAGGGGTATATATATAACTTTTGTTTGTGTGTACTTTCCATTTTTTCCCATGTTTAATGTAGTGTACAAGTGGGTTTATATTAGAAGATGCGACATCTGGATAAAGCGTATAATAAAATGATATTTCAAAATTGGATGAAGGATTACGACCTTCTTTCCAACCATTATTTATAAAATGTTTAAGCGGGTCTATACCAGATTCTTCTACATCAGGATTACAAGCTAAATAGTGTTTTTCATCAAATAAACCACTTTTTTTTATGAGTCTATATTCTAAGTATTTTTTCATTATTTCTTTTGCCTAATCAATTGTATAAATTTTTGTAAAGGGGTACTAAGTTTCCATATTTTTGAATTCAGAATTGTATCTAATTTTTGGTTATTTTGTGCCAGTTCCTGTATGCTATTGTCTAGAATTATTTTAGTTTTATGAAGTGCTATAGAAGTTTCTTTCATACATATAGGTAATGCTTTTGCTTCCATATATAGATATTTTAATTGAATTTTAAGTGCTTTAGCATCATCAAATTTTAAATTTGTAATATAGATATTGGAATCATTTGTCTCAAAGTAAAATGTATCATTTTTTACAAGACATCCATTACTAGAGAGATAAGGGAATAAATTAATTGTTTCATGATTAGTTATCAATGTTAGTTCTGTGATTTTAATAACACATGGTTCATTTAGCGGATCTAATCTTAATAGATGAAGGTCTTGAGTATTCGATAATGGAAAAGTAAATTCTTGTAATTCCATTTTTCTATGGATAGGAAATTTCATTGAATTCTCTTCTTTGATTCCTTCTCCTATATCTTGAAAGAGTTGAATATGTAATTTAGGAATATATTCAGAGATAAAGATAGGGTGTTTTGCAGCCATCTCACTAAGATTTCTATAGTTAAAGTTATAGAGTGTTTGAAGTAATTTACGTGTTTTACTGTTATTTATTAGTTCATGTAACAGAATAAATCCAAGTAACTTTGTACTCTTATTGGTTTTTTCTCCCAATGCAACCATTGCTAGTATGAATTCTAAAATGAGTCCATTCTTATTGTGATACTTGAGTGCTTCAGGGAAGATTTTATAAAGATCTTCTTTTGGGATAGATGCTAAGAATTTTTTTATAATATAAAAATGTTCAATAGTTGTTCTTGTGTTGTTTTTAGGAGTATTACTACTTGTATTCGCTTCATTTTCAAGTATACGAAAAGATGTTAATTTTTCAGGTAATATATGAATTTCATATTTTAAACAAAGACGTAACCACATATCATAATCGGGTAGTTGAACAAAACTATCTTGATACATGCCGCAGTTGACATAGCACTCTTTTCTGATAAGCATACTTGGATGACAAATGGCATTGCCTTGATAGAAAAAATAATTCAGCCATTCATGTCTTGTGCGGTTTGGCTGATCGAAGATAGAATAATAAAAATGTTCATTATTAGTAAAAATTTTGTCTTCTTCATCAATGATATGGGCATGACTAAAGACAGCACCGATATGTGTATTTTTGTCTAAAAATGCTACTTGCTTTTCAAGTTTGTCTTTTTCCCATATATCGTCGGAATTAAGTAATGCAATATATTCACCAGAACAGAGAGATAACATTTTATTGAGTGTTACTACTGCGCCAAGGTTTTTTAGATTTTTAAAAAATTTAATTCTAGTATCTGTAAATTTTTGAATCACATGTTCGGAAGAATCTATGGATTTATCATCTATAATGATGATTTCAAAGTTTTGATAACTTTGGTTTAATGCACTTTGGACAGCATGATTAATAAATTTTTCATGATTATAAGAAGGTATAACAATACTTACTTTCATTTTTGGAATAGACTCCCCATTTTTTCATCTTCTGATAAGTTTAAAAATTTTTCATAATTTTTCATAATTTCAGATTTTTTTCTTTCACCAATACGTTTATTACCTAAGTATATTCCCCATGGGGCCAAATTTTTAGATACAACAGAATTTGCAGCAACAGAAACTCCTTCACCTATAATTACACCAGGTAAAATCACACTATTCGCACCAATTATAGAAAATTTTTTAATATGAATAGGTTTAGTTGTAAGGTTACGAAAAGTATTACAAATCGTTGAGTTTCCAAATCCATGTTGTGTAAAATCATCGCTGCTAGTAAATATACGGCATCCGGATGAAATAGCACATAAATCTTCTATAATACATTCTCCTGCACCACTAATTGAACTGAATGATGCGATATGTACATAATCTCCAATTATCATTTTTTCTTTTGTGTAAATAAATGTAAAATCATCTAGTATAATGTATTTTCCAAAATCTATATGTTCTACCCCAATGATTTTTGTCTGTTGAAATGTTTTAACATATGGAATATTTAATGCTTTCATAAGATACATCCTAAAATTATTTTAATAATTTTATCTTGTTCATTATCTTTAAGGTCAGGGTAAAGAGGAAGTGTCAATATGCGACTTGATATATCTTGCGAATATTGACAATGTTGTGTAGAAGGAAGATAGGGGAGTGTGTCTAATGATGGGTGGAAATATCGACGTGGATAAATTTTATGTTTATTAAGTGCAGTTTGTACGTTGAATCGCTCTTTTGGAGTTTTGAGTAAAATTGGAAAATAACTATAATTAGTTAAAGTATCATTGTGTAACTTTTGGAATTGAACAACATTTTCTAATTTTAATTTATATTTTTTTGATATTTTCTCTCTTTGTCTAATAATATATTCCATATCATCCAGAACACATAATCCCATAGCGGCTTCCATCTCGTTCATCTTGGCATTTGTACCTAAATCTTTTACAGAATCATAACCATCTATACCGAAATTAATCATGAGTCTAGCTTTTTGTGCTAGTTTAGTATCATTAATAATTAAAGCTCCACCCTCAATTGTGTGAAATAATTTAGTAGCATGGAAACTCAATGTAGAGATATCCCCGTATTTTAATATACTTTCATCTTTATATTTGATACCAAAGGTATGTGCTGCATCATAAATAACTTTTAAGTTATGTTTTTTAGCAATATTTTGGATAGCTTCAACATCACATGGATTTCCAAATACATGTACAGGTACGATGGCACTAGTATCTGAGGTAATTAGATTTTCTATATTTTTAGTATCAATAGAGAAGGTTTGAGGATTAATATCAGCAAAGATAGGTTCTAAATTATTACTTATGAGGGAACTTGTAGTAGCGACAAATGAAAAAGGTGTTGTTATCACTTTTCCCTTTAAATTTAATAATCGATATGCAATTTCAAGAGCGATAGTGCCATTTGCAACTAATACAAGATTATTGACACCAAGATACTTCTCGAGTTTTTTTTCCAATTTTTGTACCAGTGGTCCATTATTCGTAATCCATCCATTCTCATATATCTCATCTATAAGGGCAAGGTATTTTTCTTTATCAGGTAACCAGGTTTTTGTAACATTAATCATATTAATCATGACCTATTTTTTCTACAATATATAAAATACTTTTTTCACTTATTGCATACTGATTAAATACTTTTTTTGAAAAGTTTTTTATCCCATACTCTTTTACTTGGAATCCTACATTTGAGAGACGTTCTATAAAACCTTTTTTATTATAAATACGTACATGGTCTTCTTGCCAAAAATGTAAGAGTCTATCTTCCTCTGATGTGATATTTGAATCTTCATAAATATTTTCAAGTCCTTCTAGAATAGGGACAATGATTATACCCATACCACCTATTTTTAAGATTCTATATAATTCTTTTATTGCACTTATATCATCAGGTATATGCTCCAAAATATGAGAACAAATCAAAAAGTTAAAATGGTTAGATTGGTATATGTGGAGATTGGTTAAGTCAGCTTTATCATCTACATCATCCATCATTAAATCAGCTGTTCTATACTCTTGGAATTTTTTTGTTAGTAAAAAGTTTTTTAATGCTTTTTCTGGTGCGAAATGGACAAGTTTTATTTCTTCTCGATCTTTATGTTTTAGGAAGAATTTTTCAATGAAAAGTACATAAAATCTTTCCCTATCTGATGCTCCACAGTGTGGACATAAATAGGCTTCAGCATTTAACATTTCAGCTTTTTTATATGCCTCTAGGTATTCTGTATGATTAATAAGTACTTTACCTCTATATTGTTCAGGTAAGGGAATAAATGTATCAACTTTTTTTTTACATACGGAACATATATAGAGTTTTTTACAATGAAGTATATTTTGAAATATTTTAATCAATATGCTCAACCTTTACAGTATTATTCCAGTATACTTTACCATATATTTTATTAGATGGTTTTGCAAGCATGTGAAATTGAACAGATAATGGGATGAAGTCACAAAATTCTACTTGACCTGTATCGAGGTCTAGAGGTAAAGATAAAACAGAAGCAATATTATAACTTCCTTCTGACAAATTGAGCTTGAATTCCCATTGAAGACTGTAGATTTGATTTTCTAGTATATTATATAATGTACTTTTTTCAATATAGCTATCAGAATAGATAATATCCACACCATTACTATCTCTGATGTGGTATCCATATCCTAAAGAAGTCAGTGTATTATCACTTTGAATAATCATACGTAAAGTAACAGCTTCTCCAAATTCAAAATTTGTAGAAATCTCACCTTGTGCATTTAAAAGCTGTATATTTAAGAAATGTGCTTTACCATTTTGTATTCGCTGAAATGAGGCACGTTTTTCAAATCCTAAATCCTTTTTGACGAGTGTATCTTTTATGGGGATATCTTGTTTGAACTTATCTGCTGGGTTTTTTTCTACTTTTTGTGTTTTCGCAACCATGTCTTTAAAGTATTGTTCTATGATAACATCACTAGACGCATAGTTGATTAATTCACCTTGATCAATATAAATAGCTTTATCACATATACTTTTTACAGCACCCGTATCATGACTTACGAAAAGGACTGTAGTATTTTTTTCTTCTATCATACTTTTCATTTTTGTGATACTTTTTGCTTGAAAATTCATGTCACCAACACTTAATACTTCATCAACAATGAGTATCTCTGGTTCAATATTAATAGCTACAGAAAAAGCTAATCTTGCAAACATACCAGAACTGTACATTTTAACAGGTTGATAAATGAACTCACCTATATCTGCAAAATCTAAGATAGCAGCTATTTTAAGATCCATCTCTTCTTTTTTAAAGCCCATGAGAGTTCCATTTAGGTAAATATTCTCAATACCCGTCATTTCTGGATTAAAGCCGGCACCAAGTTCTAGAAGAGAAGCTATTTTTCCATGTACTTCTAATATCCCTGAACTAGGTGTTAATACACCTGTAATCATTTTTAAAAGAGTAGATTTTCCAGCACCATTTTTACCTACAATGCCAACAGTGTCTCCTTTATTGATTTGAAAACTTACATTGTTTAGTGCATGAAAATCATGGTGATATGACTTATTAAAAGGGTGCAACGCTTCTTTTAATCTATCTTGTGGTTTATCATAGAGGTGATAGATTTTAGTTAAATTTTTTACATCAATTGCTATTTGGTTATTCATTATAGTACATCCGAAAAGTGAGGTCTCAGTTTTTTAAATGTTAAGCCACCCAAGGTGAAAATCAATAAAGTGATGATCCAAAAGTAGATTGTCATTGTTGTATTTTCCCAAAACCATGTATGGTAAATCATACTGTCTCTATACCCCTCGATAATATATACAATAGGATTAAGTTTAATAATCCAGTGGTATTGATTTGGGATGAGTTTCATTGACCAAAATATTGGTGTTACCCAAAAACCAAACTGAATGATAATTGCCACAAATTGACCCATATCTTTGAAAAATACGACAATTGATGATGTTATCCATGATAAACCCAATAAGAGAATAGATGTAGCAAACAGGTAGTAGATAACTTGAATCCAGTAAATCTCAGGAGTATATCCATAATAGAGAAACATTGTAAACATAAAGAAAATGAAGAATATATGTACAAGAAGTGCTGAGAGTAGGGAAACTACAGGTAGTAAACTTACGCGAAAGACAATTTTTTTCACTAAAAAGCTATTGGCCATAATACTATTTGTTCCATTTGCAAGCCCTTCTGCAAAATAAAACCATGGAAACATCCCTGCCACAAGCCATAATATAAATGGAAAATTGTCAATAGGCTTTTGTTTAAATCCTACTTGAAATACAAACCAAAAAATAATGATTGTTACCGTAGGTTGTATAAAGGCCCAAGCAACCCCTAAAATATTACCTAGATATTTTTGTTTTAAATCATTTTTAGTTAGTGATATTAATAAGGTTCTATTCTGAATAATTGATTTAATGAATTCTAACAACGATAACTACCTTATGTACAAAACTATATTTTCGTATTATATTATAATTCATATTAGAATACTTTTTATATAGACTATTTTGTAATTTTATTTTGATTCAGGCTTAAGAATAGCATTGCGAGAAAAAATGCGTAAGAAAGTAATCCATATGCATACCATGTCCCTAAGCTGAATGTATTGATAATAGAGAAAGAGACTATTAAGGATAGTAGAGCTGCTTGATTAGATTGATTATAGGTAATTATGATAAATTTTTTCATTAAAATATATATTAAAGTACTAAAAGATAGTGCACCAATGGCACCAAAGTTCAGCCAAATGAGTAATCCTAAACTATGTGGTCCACATGATTTTATACGCAAGTTATCAGCATATTTTTCTAATAGTTCAGGAGATAAATAGTTTTCAGGTATTAAATCTATACAACTATTAAAGCCATATCCAAATAAAAAATTTTCTTTAATCAAATTAGAATATATCGTAAATATAGCTTCTCTACCCCCTAGCCGAGGATGTAAATATGCTAGAGATGCATAAACTTCTGCTATCCATGGAGTTAAAATAATATACAATACTATAAAGATTGGAATCAGTTTTAAGTGATTTAGTCTAAATTTAATAAACGAAAATAAAAAGTAAAAAATAATGCTTACGACAAAGGCTAAAGGAGCAGAATCAGAATACCCACTTTGAAAAAGTATACCTGAGAGAATGAAAATAGACAGAATAAGTACAAGATGTTTTTTGTTAAATTGTAGAAATGAGATTGTTCCCCACATTAAATATAAAATCCAAAATTCATAAATTTTTTGGTTATTCTGGGTTAATGAAATTTGATATTTTTCTAACATTAATAATTCATGAAGCTCTACAATACCATATTGAAGTAATATTGTAAATGATGCTAATATAAGTATTAAAGTTACTAACATATATCGGTAAAAATTTTGATTAAAATTTTTTGTTTGAATAAAACCGATAACAATGAACATAAATAAAGTGATATCTAATATAAATGGAGGATAGGAATGTATATGATTATTGCTATTAAATAAATAATTTATAACAATGATGGCACTTAATGTAAATAAAATAATAATTATATATTTCAGAGGTTTATAATATAGCTTTATCCCCTGACGTAGTACACTTAATATGCTTATCATTGGAATGAGTATTAGTATATTATGATCCAAGGAACGATTTCTATCTAAAAATAGATATGCAGAGTATAAAAGTAATATACTAGTCACTATTATCTCTTCACCATGTAAATATTTTGATTTAAATCCGTATAAAAGACTATAGAGTAATACGGTTATTATAAGAGCTAAAAGAGAAAGTTTGAATAAGAAAAAATAGTTAAGAGTAGAAGGTATAGATAAATTTTGTGTTAATATTACCATGGGTGTATTCCCTGTTGCCAATAATAATACTGATTGTTTATTTTTTTCTATAATTTCAAAATCAATTGTTTTCTGTGGAGTGATAAGACTTAAATCAATTATTTTTTTATTTTCATTAAAACCACTTTTCTTTATAAATTGTAAATTTTTAATCAATATTTCACCTGAGTTTGGTTTAGGATCTAAGCGAATAGATTTGATTTTATTCGAGGGGATCGAAATATTGATATTTGTACTTCCATCATACATTCTTTTTAACACAATCAATTTAGAGTTTTTTAGAGTAAATTCAGAATTTTCCGAATAAAATATACGTACGGAACGATAAGAGTTTAATTGTGCACCTATAAGTTGATATTTGAAATTTAGTGTCCCGTAATTTCTTGATGTAATATATAGTATTGTGAACACAATTACGAATAAGAATAAGAACAATATCTTATGGTTGAATACATATAGTCTTAGGTGGGATGAATGTAATTTCATATCTTTATATCCTACTTATTTCGTACACATTTAATATAACATAGATTAGTTTTTGACCAATAAGTTGTAGTACCATGATAAAAATCAACACTCCAAGCTCTTTTGGGATTAGAAGCAGATTCTGTTGATGACCAATAAAGAGAAGACTTCGTTGAGTTTTTAAATTTATTTTGAACACTAGGGTCATAACTGTTTAAATCAATTATAGTCTGAAGTTCTTTGATGGAAGGTAATCGCCATTTAGTATGATCTAATGACAAGGATTCACAAAATGCATTAGCATCTGTCCAATTTTTTTTGATTTGTTTTGATGATGTAGTATTATTCCATATTAGCGCAAAGGAAGGAGATATATCTCCTTTAACTGAAGTATATAAAAGAGGTAGTAAAAGAAAGAAAAATTTCATTTAATATGATCCTTTCTAGTATGTACACATTTAACATAATATAACATATTTTTTTTCCAATAGTTACTATATCCGTAGCGTAGGTTTATACCCCATGCTCTTTCTGCATCCAACATAGGTATATCCGATGACCAGTAATTTTCTGAATAGGGTTGATACTTAAATAAAGGTATTACAGCAGGAGAAAACCTGTCATAGTCTATAATACTACGCAATTCATTGTATGAGGGTACCCGCCATTGATTATATCCAGATATTGAAAGTTTGTGACAATATTCTATGGCATCATCCCAGGTAGTTTTGACTTCATTTCTAGTATCTTGCCATACTAGTTGTGACTTTTTATCAATAATCAAATCATTAGTTTGATACCATCTTTTATATTTTATAATATCTAATGAAATAAGTGTTTTCATATATAAGCGCGTCGGTTCGTACTGATTGCATATTATGTTTAATTTTAGGGTATGTTCTTTACTAATTTGAATAGAAGTCTCCATAATAGCTTGGTACTTTTCACTGATAGGTCTTATCACTTTTAAATAATGTCCCCCCACCTCTAGAGTTAATTTGGTAGTATGGGCTGTAGTCGTAGAGTGGTATTTATCATCAATGAAAATTTTTGCATTAGTTTGATGGGAGATGAGTAGTATATCTCCTTGAGATGCGTATAAAGTATTTACATATATAAATAATAATATGAATTTCATTCTATTAATCTTAATTATATTTACTTAAATACCAGTCAATTGTTTTGACGATACCTGTATCAAAGTTTTCATCTGCTTTCCAACCTAAATTATTTTCTAATTTTGTTGCATCAATTGCATATCGTCTGTCATGCCCTGCTCTATCTTCTACAAAAGTAATGAGTTCTTTGTAGCTTTTGGATGCAGGTACTTTTTCATCTAAAATAGTACAAATTGTATTAACAATCTGTAAATTGGTACGCTCATTACACCCACCTATGTTATAGACATTTGCTTCTTTGCCTGTATGGTATACAAGGTCAATACCTTTACAATGGTCAAGTACATAAAGCCAGTCACGGATGTTTTTACCATCACCATAGATTGGGATGCTCTCCCCAGCCAATGCTTTTCTTATAATAGTTGGAATAAGTTTCTCATCATGCTGTTTAGGTCCATAGTTATTGGAACAGTTGGTAATCACCGTATTCATCCCATAAGTCTCTTGGTAAGAACGCACAATCATATCTGAAGATGCTTTTGATGCAGAATAAGGTGAGTTTGGTGCATAGGGAGTTTCTTCAGTAAAGAGGTCTGTCTCATTCAACGTACCATAGACTTCATCTGTTGAGATATGGTGAAAACGACAACCTTCATAGTCAGCTTTGAAGTTAAATGGTTTGTTCATCCATTTTTTGTAAGCAACATCAAGTAGTGTAAATGTACCATTGACATTCGTCTCTATAAATACACCTGGGTTTTTAATGGAGTTATCTACATGACTCTCTGCCGCAAAGTGGATGACACCTTGAATGTCATATTCTGTAAAGATAAACTCGACCAAGTCACGGTTACAAATGTCACCTTGAATAAATTTATAGTTTTCATTTGTTTGAATTTCTTTGAGATTTGCTAAATCACCTGCATAGGTAAGTAAGTCTAAATTGACAACAAAGTATTCTGGATATTTTTCTAAAAAATAGGGTAGAAAATTACTTCCTATGAATCCTGCACATCCTGTGACTAATATAGTTTTTTTTTGCATTAATATCTCCCAAAAGTTTAGAAGGTATTATATCAATAAATTCTTTATTTAATTTACAACATCTTCATTCGCTTTTTTAATTAAATA
>Ga0256824_10000620_pt1 | contig 13785 bp, 10 predicted proteins | sample CV67metaG_FD_191570 | JGI IMG/M metagenome (GOLD analysis project Ga0256824, IMG submission 191570) | Hydrothermal vent microbial communities from East Pacific Rise, Pacific Ocean - CV67 | ecosystem: Environmental > Aquatic > Marine > Hydrothermal vents | place: Pacific Ocean: East Pacific Rise...
ACCTGAGAATTGGGAAAAAGAAGCATTCTCAAAAGAACAGATGAAGTACTGGATGGGAGTTGACCACTATATCGGTGGGATAGAACATGCAATTCTTCACCTACTTTATGCAAGATTTTTCACGAAAGTTTTCCGTGACTTGGGTTATATAGAGTTTGATGAGCCATTTGATAAACTCCTTACTCAAGGTATGGTTCTTAAAGATGGTGCGAAGATGTCAAAATCTAAGGGCAATACAGTTGACCCCGATGCTATTATAGAAAAATATGGGGCTGATACTGCCCGTCTTTTTATTCTTTTTGCAGCTCCACCAACACAAGAGTTAGAGTGGAATGACTCAGCTGTTGAGGGCTCTTATAAGTTTATAAAAAGATTTTTTGACAGAAGCTCAAATATTGTTAAAACAGAGAGTATTCCTAAAATAGAGCATAGTTCACTTAACAAAGACGAAAAACTTGCTCGTAAAAAAGTTTATGAAGCTCTTGTTCGTGCAAATGATGTTTATGCTGAGCGTTACACATTTAACACGATGATAGCGGGTGTTATGGAAGCTATGAATGCTCTTAACTCTCAGAGTAATGCTGATGTATGGAGTGAGGGTTACTGGATTTTAAGCTCAATTATGGAGCCTGTTATTCCTCACACTTGTTGGGAAATTTCAAATGAGTACTTTTCATTGAACAATCTATCTACACAAAAAGTTTTAGAAGAAGTTTTTGTAGAAGATTCTGTGATGCTTGGAGTTGCTGTTAATGGTAAACGTAGAGCGGAAATAGAAGTTGCAATGGATGCGACAAAAGAAGAGATTTTAGTGGCAGCAAAAGAGTTGATTTCTAAGTGGCTTGAGGGTAAGACAATAGTCAAAGAGATAGTTGTTCCTAAGAAGCTTGTAAATATAGTGATAAAAGGTTAAAGGGTGAGAAGAGTTGAATTTTTGTTAAAGTTACTTTTTATATCAATTATTCTACTCAGTTTTACTTCCTGTGGCTATAAAGCAAGTGCCAAATATGCAAGAGTTGTTGTTGGAGAAAAAATAAGTACAAGTGTTAATATCTCTTCAGAAGATCCTGAAAATACAGTTGTGATTAAAAATGCAGTTGATGCGGCGGTGATTCAAGTGTTTCATGCATCACTAACGAGTAGAACACTCTCAACTACACATCTTGAACTGAGTATAAATGAACCTAGTTATACACCTTTACAGTATGATAAAGATGGTTATATTATTGCTTATAGAACAACAGTAAACTTGAGAATAGCCAAGCATAAAGATGGTAGAATAAAGTTTTATACAACACATGGTAGTTATGATTTTAACATTGTTGCTAATGCCGTGATTACGGACTTAGAGAGATTTAATGCGATTAAATTTAGTGCACAAAAGGCTATACGATCATTTATTGCACAAGTTTCGGCAGAAGGCGCTAGAACTAAAAAAGAGTAAAACAGAAGGATACTTTTATGACAATACAAAGCATAATAAAAAAATCTTTAAAAAGATTAGAGCTAGAGGGTAAACTCTTAACTCCCGATTTTTACTATGAGGCTTTTTGTAAAGAAGCTACCAAGGCTGGAATGTTGAGCGAAGATTGTCAGCATGTAGAGAAAGCCTCAAAAACACTTAATAAAGAGTTTCAAAAAGATTTAAGTTCATACCGAATAAAAACAATGTCTGAATTTACTCGCTTTTTAATCTCAAAGCTTAATAGAACAAACCCAACTCAATGCTCCGATGCATTAGAAGCACACAATATTTTAACAAAAAGAATTCTTCAAGTGGTAAGTGTACTTCATAATAAAGAAGCGAGTGACTTGGCTAAGAAAAGTTTAGATTTACTTGACTCAAATCCTCAAGCATCTCAATTAGATCAGTTTAGACAGTTATGGGTTAATTTTATAACAACATACGATGATACTTTCTTAGAAAAATTAAAAGAATTTGGAAAACTAGATAGTAAAAACTTACAAAAAACCATAGAGAGTTTTAATAGTTCTTTATCTTCAAGTTCAAAAAATGCTTCGGATATTGAGTTGTCAAAAATATCTTCTCTTTTAGTAGCTTCACTCGTTCCATCAATAGCTTCTAGTATAAATGAAAAAATAGCAAATATAAGTGAAAAAATTAGAAATAATCCCTCTCTTTTAGAGAGTGCTAGTATTGAGAATGAAATTAAGTCAGCAATATCTCTTAGAATATCACTTGATAAACAGAGTGTTAAAGAGATGGTTGAATCTCTCGATGGGGTTTTAGATAAACTCTCTTTGAGATTAATAGATATGATAGAGCGTTCAGATAGCTCTACTGTTGAAATACAGCAGATAAAAACGGAACTAGAGAGCTATAATGAAGGAACTGTTACAAATTTTAAAACGGCACATAAAAAGCTCTATACAATTGCCGTTGCTTTAGAAGAGAATACCCAACTATTAAGTCAAGATTTGAAAAACCACTCTGGTGAAGTAAAAATGATGAGTAGAAAAATTCGAAAACTTGAAAAAGATTTACAAAAGGCAAAAGAGGACTCTAAAGAGGACTTTTTAACTAAGCTCTATAACAGACGAGCTCTTGATGAATTTTTTGCTCTAAAAGAGGCAGAGTTTGAGCGTTATAATAGAAACTACTCTATTGTAATGTTTGACTTAGATCACTTTAAAAATGTGAACGACAATCACGGACACGATGCCGGTGACGCTGTACTCGCAGCATTTGCAAAAATACTCAAAAAAGAAGCAAGAACAGTTGATGTTGTAGGTCGATTTGGTGGCGAAGAGTTTATGGCTTTACTCAGTGAGACAGATATTAAAGGTGGTGTTGTTTTTGCCCAAAAAGTACGTAAACATGTTCAAAAAGCTCGTTTTATGTATAAGGGTGTTCGTATAGAAGTGACGGTGAGTTGTGGTGTTAGCGAGAGAAAAAAACATGCATCACTTCAGGCTGTTTTAAATTCAGCAGATGAGTACCTCTATAAAGCAAAAGAAGATGGAAGAAATAGAGTTGCATACAAATAGCAAATGAGTAAGTCAGAAGAGTACCTAAATGCAAAACCTCTATACTATGATGAGATAGACTATTCTCGTATGCCTCGTGTGTATGAAAAAATAAAAAATAATTTTTCACAAGTAAAGATTATTCATCTTATCGGTACCAACGGAAAGGGAACAACTGGACGATTTTTGGCTTCTGCACTCCACTCCCTAGGCTTTAGTACTGCCCACTACACCTCCCCTCATATAGTGAATTTCAATGAAAGAATCTGGATTGATTCGCAAGAGATAAGTGATGAAAAGTTAGATGTAGCCCATGAGAACTTATTAAGTATTTTAGAAAAAAAAGATGCTGACTCACTTAGTTATTTTGAATATACAACTTTTTTAGCGATGCTTATCTTTAAAGATACAGAGTATGTTGTGATGGAAGCTGGACTTGGTGGTGAACATGATGCAACAGCTGTCTTTGCCAAAGTATTAACCCTAGTAACTCCAATAGATATAGACCATGAAGCTTTTTTAGGCTCAACGATACAAGCAATCGCAACAACTAAGTTAAACGCGGTACAAAATAGTGCAATTCTTGCAAAACAGACTCACAAGGATGTTTATGAATGTGCTTCATTGATAGCATCTCAAAAAGAGCTGGAAATTTTTAGAGTTGATGATTTTTTGAATCAAGAAGATAGTAGTAAAATTCTTGCAATTTCTAAGAACTTATCTCTACCTGAGTATCTTATAAATAACCTTTCTTTGAGTATAGCAGCACTCAATTTTCTTAAAATTTCTTACTCAGTAGAAAACTTTCATAACTCAAAACTTTTTGGAAGACTAACTCAGTACAAATCAAATATTTTACTAGATGTAGGACATAATACTCTCGCGGCTAAGGCAATTGTAAATGCTTTAAAAGGAAAAAAATATATTTTAGTCTATAATAGCTACAAAGATAAAAACTATAAAGAGATTTTTGCTATTTTAAAACCAATTATAAAATATGTTGAGTTAATAGCTGTTGATGATAAGAGAATAGAGAAGAGTTCTTTTTTAGAAAAATCATTAGCTGACTTAGATATTAAATATAACAATTTTACCAAAACTCAAGAGAGCGAAGAGTATCTCGTATTTGGTTCATTTAGTGTAGTCGAAGCATTTTTAAGGAGCCATAGTGAATGATCATTTTACAGTAACCATTCATGATGATAATGGAGTAAAACAGTTTAATTTACATCAGTTTGTTAAACGTGCCATTTTTTATGCGGTCTTATTTATTCTAGTAGTGGCCTTAAGTGGAATAGGAACTATACTCTACTTAAATTCTAAAGTAGATGATATTAAGGGAAATATTAAAGAAGTTCAGAGTGCATATTCCTTGTTAAAGCAAAAAAATGACACAATTAAACAGAGTATGCAAAGTACAAAATCAGCACTACTTCAGAAGAAGCAAGAGTTAGATGAGCTTTCTGATTCTTTAAGTGAAATTGAGACACTTATTGGTCTCTCCCCAATTGAAAATACTACGATAAAAGAGAGAGTAAACGCGACAAAGCTAAGTTCAAACCATATGGCTGTTCTTTTACAGTTTATTCCAAACGGCTCTCCAATAGAGTATAAAGGTATTACGAGTAAGTACGGGTATAGAATGCATCCAACTCTAAAACGTAAAGAGTTTCATGGAGGGAGTGATCTAAAAGCAAAAATGAACACTCCTGTTTATGCAACAGCTGATGGAATTGTAGAGTGGGCTGGTTTTCATAAACGTAGTGGTTATGGAAGGCTTATTATTTTAGAACATAATTACGGATTTAAGTCCTATTTCGGACATTTAAATAAGATTGTGGTAAAATCCACCAAGTTTGTAAAAAAGGGTGATCTTATAGGCTATACCGGTAATACTGGTATGAGTAGTGGACCACACCTTCACTATGAGATAAAGTACATACATAGAACAGTTAATCCATACTATTTTATAAAATGGACAGTTGAAAATTATAAAGAGATATTTCTTAAGGAGAAAAAAATACCATGGCAATCTTTAATAACGGCGACAGCACACCTAAAGGTGGTAAAAGTGAAACAAATACAACAATCATCACAGCAGGAACAGCAATAAAGGGAGAGATGAATCTCTCATGTAACCTCTATGTAGATGGTGAATTTGAAGGTGTGATAAACTCTTCTAAAGAGGTAAATGTTGGTAAAAATGGTCATATTAAAGGTGATGTTACAACAAGCCGTTTAGTGGTACAAGGTCTTATTGAAGGTAGTATCAATGCAGGTAAAGTTGAAATAAAAGCAGCTGGAAAAGTGGCCGGTACTATAGAATCTGAAGAGCTTATTATAGAATCAAAAGGTATTTTTGAAGGTAACTCTATTGTGAAAAATGTAGCTGCAACAGCTGTTTTAGCAAAAGATAAAAAATTAAAATAACCCTTTAGGAAAGATATGTCACAAAGTTTTTTATTTGAGTATTTTAAAACCCAAACTAAGCAAGATTTAGAACTTCTAGTTTGTGAAGATTTTAAGGAGGCTGAGCAGTTAGAGAGTGTTGCAAAGTTTTTTAACAAAGATGTTATAGTCTTTCCAGATTTTCGTCCTAGCTATGGAGATGACCTTCGTGTTTATAAAGAGGAACTTCATCAACTCTTCTCATCTTTAAGAGCTTACTATCGTGCGAAGAAAAAACCACTTATTATTTCGCCTCTAAAAACTCTTCTTTTTCATCTTCCTTGTGAAGAGCTTTTAGAATCAACTACTATAGAATTTGCTCAAAAAATAGAGCTAAAATCTTTTAAAGAGCAGATGCTATTTTGGGGTTATAACTTTGTTGATATGGTTCAAGTAGAGGGTGAAATATCTTTTCGTGGGGATATTATAGATATTTATGCACCAGCGAGTGAGCATCCAGTAAGAATCTCTCTTTTTGATAATGAGATAGAGCAGATTAAATACTTTGAACTAGAATCACAACGCACTCTTAAAGAGGAGTTAGATAGTTTTGAGGTTAGTCCTGCATTTTACTCACTAGATGAGACCGCGTTTAACACTCTTAATGAGAAAATTGAGTCTTCAGAGTTTGATTCACTTGTAAAAGATATAGCTTCACTAGGATTTTGGTATTTAGAGGAGAAGGCATATAGCTTTATAGAGTCTAAAAAAGTGATGCTTTCAAAAAACTTAGATAATATTTTAGTTGATGCCTACGGAATCAATGAACCCCAAGTCTCAAGAGAGAGCTTTAACTTGGAGCTACTCCCAGACTCAGATGATTTTAAAGAGTTGGTTGTAGCAGATATCAGTAGTTTACTTAAAGTTCATAAAAATAAAAAGATAACTATTATAGCGGCAAATAAGGCAGTTATAAAACAAGTTGGACTCTTTGATTTACAAAATATCACTCAGGTTCAAGCTCCTTATATTTTAAATATTTTAACACCTACTGAACTTGTAATTTCTCTCAACAAAGAGGACAAAAAACGACGTCGTCGAAAGAGTGCTATTTTACTAGATGACTTAAAATCTGGTGACTATGTAGTTCATGAAGAGTATGGTGTCGGAATCTTTGAGGGAATTGAGCAGACAGAGATACTTGGAGGAATAAAAGATTTTATAGTTATCAAGTATGTTGGTGATGATAAAATTTTACTTCCAGTTGAAAATCTTGACTATATAGACCGCTATATCGCTTCGGGTGGTTCAGTTCCTGTTTTAGATAGGCTAGGTAAGGGAAGTTTTGGTAAGTTAAAAGCTAAGGTTAGAAAGAGACTCCTTGAAATTGCTGGACAGATTGTAAATACTGCAGCTGCACGTGCTCTTATAAAAGCACCTCGTATTGGTTTAAGTAAAAAAGATTTAAAAGAGTTCCAAAGTACTTCAGGTTTTGATTATACAGAGGATCAAACACAGTCTGTTAATGAAATTTTAGGACAGATGTCTGCTGGAAATATTATGGATAGACTTCTTAGCGGTGATGTGGGTTTTGGGAAGACAGAGGTAGCAATGAACACTATCTATGCCGCGTTTAAGTCAGGCTTTCAGTCTGCTATGATAGTTCCAACTACACTACTCTCTGCACAGCACTGGCGCTCTTTAGATGAGCGATTTTCAGAGATGGGTATAAGATATGCAAAGCTTGATAGATTTGTAAGCACTAAAGATAAAAGTGCCATTATAAAAGGTCTCGCTTCTGGTGAGATAGATACAGTCGTGGGAACACACTCACTCTTTGGTTTAGAGTTCAAAAAACTCGGTGTGGTTATTATAGATGAAGAGCATAAGTTTGGAGTGAAACAAAAAGAGAAAATAAAAGAGCTTTATCATAATGTTCATCTTCTCTCTATGTCTGCAACACCAATACCGCGTTCACTTAACCAAGCGATGAGTTCTATAAAAACTATGAGCCAACTCTTAACACCTCCAAGTGAACGACAAGGGGTAAGAACCTTTGTAAAAGAGTATGAAGAGAAACTTGTAAAAGAGGTGATTCTTCGTGAACTTCGTCGTGGTGGACAGGTTTTTTATGTGCATAACTCTATTGACCATATGCCTATCAAACTTGGGGAGTTAAAAGCACTTTTACCAGACTTAAGAGTAGTTATGCTTCACTCGAAAATTTCAGCAGTTCAAACAGAAAAAGAGTTACTGAAGTTTGAGGCAGGGGAGTATGACTTAATGATTGCAACTTCCATCATAGAGTCAGGTATACATATGCCAAAGGTAAATACTATCTTAGTTGATGGGGCAGATAGATTTGGTATAGCTGACTTACATCAGCTTCGTGGTCGCGTTGGTCGGGGAAGTGTAGAGGGCTTTGCATACTTTATTGTTAAGAGTAAAGAGACTCTTACAGATGAGGCTAAAAAACGCCTACTTGCTTTAGAGTCAAACTCCTTTTTAGGCTCTGGTTCAGTTTTAGCTTACCATGACTTAGAGATTCGTGGTGGTGGTAACCTTATAGGCGATGCTCAAAGTGGGCATATTAAAAATATTGGTTATTCACTCTATCTTAGAATGTTAGAAAATGCCATAAAAGAGCTGAGTAACTCTAAAGAGAGTGAAAGAGCTAAGGTTGATATAAAACTCACTATCTCCGCGTTTATCTCTGATGAGGTAGTTAAAGAAGACCGACTACGTTTAGATATATATAGACGTCTAGCTCAGTGTGAAGATAGTGTTGAGGTCTATGAAATAGAAGATGAAGTTATAGATAGATTTGGTGAGCTTGATAATGCCACAAAACAGTTTTTTGAACTGATGGTAATTAAACTTTTAGCCCTTGATAAAAAAATAAAATCTATTATGAATTATGGACAAAATATTACTATTTCCTATCTTAACGAATCCAAAGAGATGATTAAATCAAACTCTAAAGATGACGATGACATCATCAAAGCAACACTCTTTTATTTAAGAAATAATAAACCAAAGGTACTTTAATGAGAATAGCATTTATAGGCGATATTGTAGGTCAACCCGGGCGAAAGATGATTCAGACTCATCTGAAAAACTTAAGAGAAGAGCACTCTATAGACTTTGTCATTGCAAACTATGAAAATGCTTCTCATGGTTTTGGATTGACTGCCAAAAATGCCGATGAACTTGTCTCTTTTGGGATTGATGTTATGAGTGGTGGTAATCACACTTGGGATAAAAAAGATATTTTACCTCTTTTTGAGACTCATGAACTCCTTCGTCCTCATAATTATCCAGAAGATGTACCTGGAACTGGATGTAAGGTTTATGATGTGGCTGGTGAGAAACTAGCTATTTTAAATCTAATGGGACACTTCTCAATGCCTTACACTGATAACGCTTTTAGATGTGCCAAAACAACTGTAGAAAAGCTTCATCACGATAGTGTTCACAATATTTTTATAGATTTTCATGCAGAGGCTACAAGTGAAAAACGCGGACTTATGATGCTTCTTCAAGGAAAGGTAAGTGGAATTATAGGAACACATACACATGTTAGTACAGATGATTTTCAAATTTCGCAAGGTACTGCTTATTTAAGTGATATTGGTTTAACAGGCTGTCGAGATAATGTTATAGGAATGGATGAAAAGGTCCCTCTTAAACAGTTCTTGAGTGGAATGAAAGGTCATTTTGATATACCCAAAAAATGTAAGGCAATTCTTCAAATAGCCATTATGGATATTAGTGAAGGGAAGTGTAGTTCTGCATTTAAATTGAAAATTTTAGATGATGGACGAATCCTTAAAACAGAGGCATGGATAGAAGAGTAAAATTTATCTAGGCAGTGATTTTATAGTAGTTGTCATTTGAGAGGTACGTATTTACCATAAGATGGCGCATATTTTTTTCTTTTAACTCTTGTATATTTTGAGGTAATGCATTGTCTATAGTGGGTGTTTGATTTAAGCTTGCCGTTGGCTTTTTAAGTAGTGAAAACATAGTAGAATTTGATATATATGCTACTTTGGCACTCTGAACGGATATGTTTGAACTGAAGCTATTTCTTATTTTATTTGTTATTTTAAAGTCATTCTTTTTATCATCTTTTAGAGTGTTTTGACTTATTTCTATCATCTGTTTATTGTATTGTGCTTTTCCTTGAGAGATATAGTTTATCAAACTGTTTTGTTTTAATAGAGGAGTGCTGATCGTGCTTTTAGATAGTTTCTCACTAAACGAAGTTTTTCTATCTTCTCTATTATTAGAAGCTGTTTTTGTAGTTTTATCAGATGTATTATTTGTTACATATGTACTAAATGATGATATAAACATAAAAACTCCTCACAACTATTTTATATATTATAAATTAAAAGAACTTCATTTAATATAAAAGAACGATTTAAGAGACATTATAGTTACATTAATATAAAATTTCCTTATATTCGCTCTTTAAAAAATTAAAATAAACATGTACTGTTTAAATAATTACTATATTTTAATATAAAACCTATTTCCCCCCTAAAACTCACTAAAAACTCACTATAAACTACTATAATAAAGAATGAAAGAATCTTTAGGGAGATGAAATGTTAAAAAAACTTTTTATTAGCACTGTAGCTATCGGTTTTGTGTACTCTTCAACTTTAAGTGGGATCACTCTTAAGCAGAGTGTTGTTGAAGCGATTAATACAAATCCAGTTGTACAAGAGAGACTAAAAAACTATAGAGCTACTCAGCAAGATCTAAATATTGCTGAATCAGAGTACTATCCATCATTGGATTTTCGTGCAGCAGTTGGTTATAACAATGCAGGGGAACTAAAAACAAATAGACCGGTTGGAGATGATTGGGACCATGGTGTCCGTGATCAAGACTACAACAATTATGAGACATCTTTAACTTTAACGCAAAATCTATTTGATGGTTTTGGAACTACAAATAAAGTTGATTATCAAGAGTCACGTATTTTAGCTGCTGCTTACAACTATGTAGAAAAGTCAAATGACATCGCGTTTAAGATGACAAATGCTTATATAAATGTTCAACGTTCATACGATTTACTTCAAACTGCACGTGAAAATGTTCAGATTAATGAGTCTATTTATAACAAGGTAAAAGATTTATTTGACTCTGGCCTTACAACTGACTCAGAAGTTAAAAAAATTGAGTCTGCTCTTTCTCTTGCACGTTCTAACTTAACTGTTCAGTTAAATAATACTCGTGATACAGAGTTTAATTTTAGACGAGTTTTAGGTCGTATGCCAGATGTTTCAAACATGGAAAAAGTAGAATTTGATATTACAATGCCTCAGAGTATAGAGAGAGCCGCTCTTTACTCTATTAACCATAACCCTTCTCTTTTAGTTTCAAGATATAACATTAAAGGTGCTCAAGCTTTATGGAAACAAAATGAGAAAGATTTTTATCCAACTCTTGATTTAGAAATTAGTCAAAACTTTAACGATAATGACAATGCTTTAAATTCATTTGATAATCCAGATGATAGATTTCGTGCTCGTTTAGTACTGAACTATAATATTTTTCGAGGTGGTGCTGATAGTGCAAACTCTCAAAAACACATCAGTAAAATCAACCAAGAAATCGAGATTAAACGCGATCTTAAACGTCAAGTTATCGAAGGTTTAGATCTTTCGTGGAGTGCTTATGAAATGATAGGTCTTCAACTCAAAGATTTAAGAGCATACAAAAATTTCTCAGAGATAACACTTGAACTTTATAAAGAGGAGTATGATTTAGGTCGTCGTTCACTACTTGATCTTCTCTCTTCTCAAAATGATGTTATAAATGCAAGAAGTCAGATCATTACAGCAGAGTATGAAGAACTATTTGCAAAGTATCGTATTTTAGATGCTATGGGTCTTTTAACTATGGCAATTGCTGGTGATACAAAAGAGTTTAACTCACGTGTTAACCTTTATACAGATGCTGAAGCGCATGAAATTTTAGATACTCTTCCTGTGAAATTTGATGTTGATGGTGATAATATTGTAGATAATGAAGACTTATGCGACAACTCTTTACTAGAGAATAACATTATGCCTTATGGTTGTAAGAAAATGACAAGAGATGGTGATGGTGATGGAGTTATTGACTCAAAAGACCAATGTCCACTTACTCCTAAAAATGCGAAAGTAACACCAGATGGTTGTGCTGTTGATGAAGATATTGATGGTGTAAAAGATTATGAAGATGCATGCTTAAATACTCCTATTGGTTATGCTGTTGACACAAAAGGTTGTGCAATGGAAGTTACAATTACTATTAACTTTTCAAAATCAAGTTCTGAAATACCAGCAGACTTAAAAGATAAGATTTCTCAGTTTGCACAGTTTATGAAAGCAAACTCTGAATTTAAAGCTTTTATAGTAGGACATACAAGTCGTACATCAGTGAGTAAAGCAGCATACAACCTACAGTTATCTAAATCAAGAGCTGTTCAGTTTGAACAAGAGCTTATTAAACGCGGTGTAGATGCCGAACGTTTGACAACAGGTGGTAAAGGTTTTGAAGAACCAATCGCTGATAACAATACGGTAGATGGTAGATATCTTAACCGTAGAGTTGAAATACAGCTCAGTAAGTAAAAAGGAAGATTATAATGAAAAATATAAATAAAATAAGTAAAAAATTATTAATTGCACCACTTCTTTTTGCTCTAAGCTTAAGTGCGGGAACTTATGAAGAAACATATAGTGTAGAAAAAGATTTAAATAAAAACCTTCAAGAAAATGTAAATACATTTATGAGTGGTGAATTTGAAGAGATTATTCGTTTTGATATGATTGATATGAATAGTGGGAGTCTTGATGAAGATTCACAAAAAAATCTTGATGATTCTATAGAAAAGATTAAGTCATATGTAGATGCTGGTAAAGATATTAAAGTAACAATTATTGGACATACAGAAGCAACAACTGACAATCAAAGTGAACTTAGTATAGACTCTGATACATATGCAAATCATATTCAAAACTGGTTTCGTAGTTCACTTGATACAAATGAGAGTAATAAAACAAGTCAAAACAGTGCACTTGATATTCAAAAAATGATGACAGATAACAATATTAGTAAAGATATTTTAGTTGTAGAAAATCGTCGTGGAGATGACTTAGGGTTTAGTGATGCTACTAGTGAAGGTAAAGAGCTTTCAAATCGTGTGATGGTAACACTCTATGTACTGTTTGCTGAAGATATAGATAGCGATAAAGATGGTGTATTTGATTCTAAAGATAAATGTCCAGCAACACCAAGAGGTTCAAAAGTAGATGATAATGGTTGTCCTCTTGATAGCGATGGTGATGGTGTTTTAGATTATAAAGATCAATGCCCAGAGACTCCAAATGGTGTAGAAGTTGATAAAAAAGGTTGTCCAGTTGATAGCGATGGTGATGGTGTCGCTAATTATAAAGACAAATGTCTTGGAACTCCAAGTGGACTTAATGTAGATCCAAACGGTTGTCCAGTTAAAAGAGAGCTTGCCATTAACTTTAAAACAAATTCTGATATGATACTTAGTAGTTCAAACCCAGAGATAGTAGAGTTTGCTCAGCATATGAAAAATAATAAAGCATATAAAGCAGAGATCGTTGGACATACTGATAGTGTTGGAAAAGCAACTACTAATATGGAACTTTCGCATAGACGTGCACAAGCTACTAAAAAAGCACTTATAGCAGAAGGTGTTGATGAGTCTCGCTTAACGACAAAAGGTCGTGGTGAACTCGATCCAATTCAGAGTAACCGTACAAAAGAGGGTAGAAAAGCAAATCGTCGCATTGAGGTAAATCTCTCATTATAAATTTCGAAGTATAGTAAGGTAATAAAATATGAATGAACGAATAGGGGTATCGGTAAAGGAAGACTCTTTACTTGACGCCTTAGTATTATATACAAAATTATTTCATAAGCCATTTAGTGCAGATGCACTTCTCTCTGGCTTACCCGTCTATAATAAAGAGGGAAACTCAAAGCTCTTTTCAATAGATAGTAAATCTAAATCACTTTTTTCTCGTGTTGCCACTCGTGCAGGACTAAAATCTACACTTATTAAACGTGAAATTCCAGCAATGTTGCAACTTCACCTTCCAATGATTCTTCTTCTTAGTAATGACAATACATGTATTTTAGAAAAACTCTCCGATGATAGAACAGAGGCTAAAATTATCTATCCAGATGGTGATGGTTCTCAAGAATGGGTTCAAGTTGAAGAGTTAGAAAAAGAGTATTTAGGCTACGGATTTTTACTCAAAAAGAAGTTTGAATATGATTCAAAAAGTGGTCGTCAACTAGAGATAAAAGCTAAACATTGGTTTTGGGATACTTTAAGACTATCTGCCCCAATTTATAGAGATGTTTTATGGG
>Ga0256824_10000621_pt1 | contig 13781 bp, 14 predicted proteins | sample CV67metaG_FD_191570 | JGI IMG/M metagenome (GOLD analysis project Ga0256824, IMG submission 191570) | Hydrothermal vent microbial communities from East Pacific Rise, Pacific Ocean - CV67 | ecosystem: Environmental > Aquatic > Marine > Hydrothermal vents | place: Pacific Ocean: East Pacific Rise...
GGCATAAATACTGGTGTTTGGACTGTAGAGTGGGCTGTTTGTATGGTACAAGCTCTTGCTTTACCATCTGTTTTATCTATCTGAAATTGCATTGTGTTATAATAACTCCTAATAATTGGGAATTATACCCAAACCTGATATAAGGCAGTAATGAAAAATATATTAATTTTAGCAAGTGGTAGTATTGCCAAACATTTTATTGAATGGGTTGGGAAGAAGAGGGTAGCTGAGAACCATTACTATGCGACTTGCTACAAAGCAAACTCAACACCTCATAATGTGGCTAAAAATGTAACTATTATGGATGCAGACCCCACAAGTTATTCTAAACTTTCACGCATTATGCAGGAAACACATTTTTCAAATGTATTTGTGGTCTTAGAAGATAAAGAAGATGCCATTTATACCCTGAAAAATATTTCACTTATAAATGTAAAAACAAGAACCGTACTTGTCAACCAATGGGATGATGCAGAAGTAGGGAAAGATGTAGAAAACCTTACCATCGTGCATAGTGATGAACTTATGGCTGCACACCTATACGACCATTTGCCAAATGTACCTTTGGTTGCTCAAAATGTTGGACTAGGACGTGGTGAGATTATGGAAGTGCATGTACCTTTTGGTTCTTCTTATGCTTACCGCCATGTAGGAAGCATACTCCAACGTAAATGGAAAATAGCCGCCATTTACCGTGAGGAAAAACAAATACTCCCCACAACTGCAACCATGATACGCCCCAATGATACGCTTTTAGTTGTAGGAAAACCCCTTGTTCTTGATGGTGTCTATAAAACCATTAACAAACGCATAGGACTTTTTCCAGAGCCTTTTGGTAAAGACATTTATTTGCTTCTTGACTTTAGACACGATAATAAAAATGCACTTATCTACTTAAAAGAAGGGATTTATCTTTTAGATAAACTTGAAAATAAATCACTCTACGTGCGTATTTTGTACCCCAATGATTTTGCACTCATAGATGAACTTAAATCTTATGAATCTGAAAATATTATGATATCTGTCTCTTATGATAGTGAAGATGTTAAGCACCTTATAGAGTATGATATACACCAACATGATATTGGTATTATTATGAACAGTATCAAAGCATTTGAAGCCGATGATTTAAAAGATACACTTTATGACCTAAAAAAACTGGTATACCTCTTTGGTGACAAACTGCTTTATAATATTAAAAAATGTGTGGTACTTATGACTGGTGATGAAAAAATGGAGTCCATTTCATCAACGGCTTTTGATATCTCTGAGTCTCTTGAACTTAGCCTTATGCTCGGTGATTTTGACCCAGAAGGGGACTTTGAGAGTAAAAAGATGATTATCGAGCACTATGAAACACTTACACATATTTTCAATATGGAGATAGATATAGAACAAAAAGTTGCTAACCCTATAAGAGAACTCTCAAATATGAAAGAGATACTCCAAGTTGCACCTTTTGAAAAGCATCTTAATACAGATAATTTTATGAAACTAATTTCTACTAGATTACAAGACTTTATACTCACAACGACTAGACACCCCAAACTACTTGTTCCATTTGCACTCACTGAAACAAAAGAAGAGGCTTAAAATCTCTTCAAAATCTTCTCTACAGTGCACTACAACGAGATTTAACCACAAATGAGATAAAATAGAAGAAATTATGTTTTAACGCAAGGTTTCTCTAAAAATGATAGTCCCTATAGAATTACAAAACACAAGCAATATTTGCTATGACATTACCATTGATACATTACCGCAACTGACTTTTGACACCTCTGTGGTTATCGTAACCAACCCCACTGTAGCAGGCTTTCACCTCGATACACTTTTGAGTAAGATATCTGCAACTACATTAAACATAGTAAGTATACCAGATGGGGAGGGGTACAAAACGTTAGAGACTGTAGAGAATATACTCAATGAATGTTTTGAACATAAACTAGACAGAAAGTCTCTTCTCATTGCTTTTGGTGGTGGTGTCATAGGCGACATGACTGGCTTTACAGCAAGCCTTTACCAAAGAGGTATAGACTTCATTCAAATACCCACAACCTTACTTAGTCAAGTAGATGCGAGTGTTGGGGGAAAGACAGGAGTCAATAATAAGTATGGGAAAAATCTCATAGGTGCATTTTATCAACCAAAAGCAGTCTATATAGACCCAGTATTTTTAGAAACACTTCCTCCTCGAGAATTTGCAGCAGGTGTGGCAGAAGTAGTAAAAATGGCTGTGATGTTTGACAAAGACTTTTTTAATTACTTAGAAAATGTAGATTTTTCGAATACACAAACCATCAAAGAGATGATACGTAAATCTGTAGAACTCAAAGCATGGGTAGTCAACCAAGATGAAAAAGAAGCAGGCATACGTGCAGTACTCAACTATGGGCATACCTTTGGACATGTGGTAGAGAATGAAACCAACTACACGACTTACTTGCACGGTGAGGCAGTAGCTATAGGTATGGTTATGGCAAATGCCTTGGCAGTTGAGTTAAACATGTTCACACAAGATGAAGCAGATGCAGTAAAGAAACTTTTAGAAAAAGTATCTTTACCAACAAACTATGTCATTGGCGATGTAGATGATTTTTATGAACACTTCTTTTTAGACAAAAAGTCAGCCAAGGGGAGTATTAAATTTATCTTACCTCAAAGTATGGGTCAGCATAAAATAGTCTCTGATATAGATGAGAAAATCGTGAAAAAAGTACTAAATACCTTTGGAGAAATACAATGCGCTTAAAACTTTTACTTTGGACTTTAGTATGTGTAACCAGCCTCTCTATGGCTTTGGGTGAAAATGAGAGCAATACAACGAAAGCGCCTAAAAACCCTCAAGATACAATACAAATACAAGCACTCTTACTTCAAAAAGATGCACTTGAGTTAGAATTGGTTGAAAATAATATTTGGTCAAAAATTTATAGCAATTACCATATGTATAAAGAACTCAAGAAGCAACAAGTATTTTTAAATGCCGATATTGCACGTTTGGAGAAAAAAAAGAAACCTACAAAAGAACAAAAAGAGACACTAGAAAAAGAGAAAGAAAATAAAGTAACACTTCTTGGAAAACTTCAGCTTCTTAAAGAGTATGAAAAAGATCCTTTCAAAAAATTCCTCACACCTCCTACTATTGAAGATGTGCCTAATGTGGGTAACCCTCTTGCTATCATTGGTGCACTCTCATACCAAGAAAAATTAAACTCTGATCAAGAAGAGTATAGTGCAAGATATGAGTCACTTGAAAATATAATGACAAAACTTAAAGAGAAAAAAGTGCTACTCCAAAAACTCATAAAATTCAATCCTGACAATAAAGCATATAATATTGCATACAAAGATACACGAGAACAGATTAAAACCTTTTTGCCCGTGATTGATATTTTCAAAACAACCAATAATGTACATACAAAAAAAATAGATGAAATCAAACTCAATTTAAAGAATGATATTAATCATGAGGTCAGTAAAACCTTTACCATCGGTGCCATTATTCTTTTCTTTATTCTTTTTCTATTTTTCATCAAATACTTTGTACGTAAATATATGTCAGATAATGATAGGTTCTACACCATCAATAAAGCACTCAATATTACTTTTATTATATTGACGCTACTCACACTTCTTCTTGCCTATATAGAAAATGTCTCTTATCTTGTAACCATCTTAGGTTTTGCCTCTGCAGGTATTGCCATTGCGATGAAAGACTGGTTTATGTCACTCATGGGTTGGTTTACTATTGTTCTAGGTGGCGCAATCCATGTAGGGGATAGAGTTAAGTTTGTGCGTGATGGTGTTGAGTATGTAGGTGACATCGTAGATATCTCTATGTTACGAATGACCATGCATGAAGATGTTACCATTACAACCTATACCACTAACAGACGTTCTGGACGGATTATTTTCATTCCAAACAACTTCATATTTACTGATATGATAGCCAATTATTCTCATGCTGGACTCAAGACAGTCTGGGATGGTATTGACTTTATGGTTACCTTTGATTCAGATATTCATAAAGCCGCTCAAATAGCAAAAGATGTCACTAAAAAATATTCCAAAGGGTATACTGATATTACAAGAAAGCAACTCAATAAGCTTAGAAGCCAATATAGTATTCGTAATACCAATGTTGAACCACGTATTTTAACGTTTATTGAACCCTATGGTATGAAAATATCAGCATGGTATTTGACTAACTCTTTTGCAACACTCACATTAAGAAGTACTATTTCTGCAGAAATTATTAAACGTATACATGAAGAAGAGAGTATCAATCTTGCCTTCCCTACACAGTCTATCTATATAGATAAAGATGTACGTAAGCCCGCACCAAACCTTGATAATATTCCTATGGGTGAGGAGACATTTTAGTGCAAAAAGTTTACTTTAAGACCTTTGGCTGTCGTACAAACCAGTTTGACACCCAAGTCATGATGTCAAAGCTCAAAGACTATGAACTGACCCTTGATGAACTAAACTCTGACTACATTGTAGTAAACTCTTGTACAGTTACCAATGGAGCAGACTCTTCTGTACGTAACTATATCTCTTCTATGAAACGTAAAAACCCAAATGCTAAAGTCATACTTGCTGGTTGTGGTTCACACTCTAAAGGAGAGAGCCTCTTTGCAGACAAAAAAGTTTTTGGTGTTATTGGGCACTCTGAAAAAGAAAATATAAATGCAGTACTCAAAAATGAAAAACCTTTTTACCAAATAGGTGATCTTGAACATATAGACACTACCATAGTAGAAGAGTTTGTGGGGAAGAGTAGAGCATTCATAAAGATACAAGAAGGGTGTGACTTTGCCTGTTCTTACTGTATCATCCCTCAAGTACGTGGAGCTGCACGTTCCCATAAAGAAGAGACTATCTTAGAGCAAATCACTAAACTTGCTTCCAATGGCTTTGGTGAATTCATCCTTACAGGTACCAATGTAGGCTCTTATGGTCGTGACCATGATACTTCTATGGCTAAGTTACTTAAGAAAATGAGTCAGATACGTGGTGTAAGACGTATACGTATAGGAAGTTTAGAACCTATACAGATAGATGATGAATTTATGGAGCTACTCACTGAGCCATGGATGGCAAAACAACTACACATTGCCCTACAGCATACCTCAGATAAGATGTTAGAAGTAATGAACAGACGAAATACCTACAAATCTGACCTAGCGCTATTTAACAAAATAGCTTCTAAAGGCTATGCCTTAGGTACAGACTTTATTGTGGGGCATCCCGGAGAAGATGAGAAAGAGTGGTCAGAAGCTATGAACCGTATCAAAGAACTGCCACTTACACATGTACATGCTTTTTCTTACTCAAAACGTGACAATACTGTATCTGCTACTATGAAACCAGAGATACGTGGGAACATCGCCAAAGAAAGACATAGAGAACTTACTGCACTGATAAAAGCAAAAAACTATGCCTTTAGACGTGATCATCACTCTACACTAGAAGTTTTACTTGAAAGTGGAAAAGATGGATTTCACCAAGGATTTGATCAGTACTTTAATAGAGTCACTGTACAAAGTGATGAAGACTTAAGTGCAAACTGGGTCTTACTAAATGATGTGGAGGTCAGCCATGAAGGTAACAACGCCAAAATTTAAACCAACACTAAATGCTAAAAATATAAAAATCATCATAGGTTTATTGATATTTTTGATTACACTACTTGCATTTGCCACCCTAAGAGATACAGACAAACTTATTACACATAAACAAGCCAATACTCTCTTTACTGGGGAGAAAATACAAAAAGTTATCATAGATGGTGACTACATACGTTTAGAAACACAAACTGAAACGTATAAAATTTATAAAGATGCCATCAATAAAGATGCATTTTTTTCTAAATATCCTATAGAAGTGGTCGAAGATAATAGCTATATTTATGATATTGTTTCTCTGCTTATTTTGGCTGGAGTATTTTGGTTTATGTTTAGTCTTATGAAACAAAGTAGACTTCAACAACTTAAACAAATACGTGCTGCAAATAAGGTGAATCAGGCTGAAAATCCTGAACCTGTACAGGCACTTACGTCTAATGTTACTTTTAAAGATGTTGCAGGCATCAAAGATGTTAAAGAGGAACTTGAAGAGATTATAGACTTTTTAAGAGATCCCCAGAAGTACCGTGACTTAGACATACGTTTACCTAAGGGTGTACTACTAGTAGGCCCTCCCGGTGTAGGGAAAACACTCATCTCTAAAGCAGTTGCTGGTGAAGCAGGTGTGCCATTTTTTTACCAAAGTGGTGCATCTTTTGTACATATTTATGTAGGTATGGGTGCAAAACGGGTCTCTGAACTTTTCAAAAAGGCCAAACAGATGGCACCCAGCATCATCTTTATAGATGAAATAGATGCTGTAGGTAAAAGCCGTGGTGAGTTTAGAAATGATGAACGAGAAGCCACACTCAATCAACTCCTCACAGAGATGGACGGCTTTGAAGAGAGCTCTGGCGTCATCGTGATAGGTGCAACAAACAAAATAGATGTTCTAGATGAAGCCCTACTTAGAGCAGGGCGTTTTGATAGACGTATCCATATTTCCCTTCCAGATTTAGCTGATAGAGTCAAAACATTAGAGCTCTACCTTGCACAAAAACCAAACACTGTTGACATTGTCCACGTTGCTCGTATGACTGTAGGATTTAACTCCGCAGCACTTGATACCCTTACCAATGAAGCCGCCATATTTGCCATGAGAGAAGGACGAAGAGAAGTTGAAACTTCAGACTTTGAAGCAGTGAAAGATAAAGTCCTCTCTGGAAAACGAAAAATACTCTCTTTCACAGAAAAAGAACGTGAAATTCAAGCAGTCTACCAAGGTGCCAAAGCAGTCATAGCCACATGGTTAGATATTGAGTTTGATAAAATAGGTATTGTCAATACTCGTCTTATTAGCCAAGAACATGAGATACTTTCTAAATCTAAGCTCATTAATAAAATCAAATTCTATCTTTCTGGAAGTATTGCCACGAAGCTTCACTATAACGAACAGTTTACCAATGCCTCAACCGATATACAGCAAGCAAAAGAACTTGTACGTAAAGTCATATATGAGTATGCTATGAGTGAGAACTTTATCCTGACACCACAGCAAGAAGAAGCACTTTTACGTGAGTCCGTCTCAGAAGTAACGGCTCTACTTAAAACTTTAGAAAAAGCCCTTTCTGAAATATCAAACTACCTTCTTACCCATGAAAATATCACACACGAAGAGTGTAAAGAGATTTTACGTGATATATTTTAATGGCTTTTCCCTCAAAGGTGAAGAAACATTATTTGAAGACTATATAAAAAAGGGAGATACCTGTGTCGTAGGCTTTTCATTCGGTGCTCAAAAAGCATTTGACTATGTCTATGATACAAAAGAGCGTATTGATACACTTATCTTACTTTCACCTGCTTTTTTTCAGACAGAAAAACCTAGCTTTATTCGTACACAACTTCGATACTTTGAAGCAGGACAAAAAGCCTATGTCGAACAATTTCTAAATAATGTCACATACCCTTCAAATTTTGATCTCTCTACCTATTTGAAAGTAGGGACAAAAGATGAACTTAATAGTTTACTAAGCTACACATGGGAAAAAGATAAAATACAAAGTATCTTAGAGAGAGGTACAAGTATAGAAGTATTTTTAGGGGAAGAAGATAAAATTATTGACGCTACTAAAGCCAAAGACTTTTTTTCACAAACCACATGCTATCTACTCAAAAAAACAGGACATCTACTTAAGGAATCTTTATGACAAATATCGTTATTACAGGCTGTAGTACTGGAATAGGGCTAGAGACTGCAAAATATTTGAAAAATAAAGGCATTAAAGTTTACCCTACTGCAAGATATATGAAAGATGTGGAAATGCTTATTTCATTGGGTTTCGATAATGCCATGCCACTAGATGTGACCAAGCCATCTCAAATTAAAGAAGTCATTGCACATGTTCTAGACAAAGAGTCAAAGATAGATGTATGGTTCAATAATGCTGGCTTTGGTCAAGCAGGTGCCATAGAAGATATAAAGACTAAAGTACTTAGAGAACAGTTTGAAACCAATGTCTTTGGCTTACATGAATGTACCTGTCAAATTATGCCTGTTATGAGAAAACAAGGATATGGAAAAATCATACAACATTCATCTGTACTTGGTATTGTCTCACTTTTTGGTAGAGGTGCCTACAATGCTAGTAAATATGCCATAGAAGGACTCACTGATACCTTACGTTTAGAACTTCAAAATACAAATATTCATGCCATACTTTTAAATACAGGACCAGTCACAAGTAACTTTCGAGTCACCGCTATGAAAAAACTACAAGAAAATGTTGATATTGAGCATTCTGTATTTAAAAAAGCATATGAACGAAACCTACAAGGTAAGCATAAGAAAGTGCCATTTAATGAAGAAGCTGATGTGGTAGCTTCTGTGGTGTATAAAATCATATTAACATCAAAACCAAAACCTCGGTATTACATCACCAAGGCTACTTACTTACTGGGTTATATAAAACGTATAGTAAGTACAAGTATTTTAGATAAAGTTCTTGGAAAAATAGGCTAACAATGTACTTTTGGAAAATTAAATTACTCAAAGAAGATATTACAAATAATCTTTTAACACCTAAAGACAATTTTTTATATTTTGTCTCTTATACTACACTCTATAGTATCTTTCTTATGATAGCTGTTGTGCAACTTTATGAAACATTAGGTATATTGATGGCAATCATACAAATACTTCTTTTTATAGGGGGAACATACTATGCATACCATGCAAATGGTGCAGCCAAAGGCAAAGACTTTGCAAAACGTTTCTTTAGTGTGGGTTGGGTATTTTTATTACGTGCTACATTTTTTATGGGGTTAGGGATGCTAAACCTTTATGTAATGACATATATTTTTGGTATAGAAAAGTTATTTACAGTAAGCAACTCAGCCATTATAGGGTTAATCTTTGAGATACTTTTTTATTGGCGTATAGGCAAACACATTGCAGACATTAAACGCTCATAGCTTAATGTTTAGTACTCATATTACGTCCTGCTGCTTTAGAAATATACATAGCATTATCTGCATTTCTAATGGCATCTTCTAAAGAAATATCTCCATCAACTTCTGCAATACCAATACTCATTGTTGTCCGAATAATAATATTATTATAATCAATATATAGATTTTCAATAGATTCACGAAGTTTTTCACTTACCAAATAGGCATTATCAATACTTACTTCAAAAAGAAATACAAAGAATTCTTCTCCACCCCAACGTACAGCAATATCATTTTTTCTTAAATTGTTATAAATACATTTAGAAACTTCTTTAATAGTATAGTCTCCAGCACCATGTCCATAAGTATCATTTATCTTTTTAAAATGGTCAATATCACACATAAGTATTACCCCATAGGTATCTTTTATAGTATCTATTTTATCTTGATACCCACGCCTATTATATAGACCTGTTAGCTCATCACGTCTAAGGAAAAATTCTAAATCTTTTCTCATTTTTCTCATTTTCTGTGATGATTTTTCACGTGAATATCCATATACTGCAGTAATAGAGACAACCAATAAAAATGATAAAATAATACGTACTTTAAAAATGATGGAATATTCTGTATCTAAAAAAATATTGTTAGGGTAAAAGAGGATAAATATAATTAATAATATAAAAATACCAAGATCAATAAGTCCTCTTTGTAGTCCATGTATATAGAGTGCAATAGGCGGTAAACAAAAAATCCATAAGGGTCCTGTATTTTCAACACCCCCTGCATATACCAAATATAGCATTAGCGCAAAAAAGAGATAAAGTACGACATATCCAGAGATAATATAGTTATTTGTAGCTTTAAGATAAAATAAATTTAATAAAAGTAGAGCACTTCCACCAAGTAATAAACTCGTCAAAATAATATTTGATGTGTGTATTCCATTTAACCCTAGTAGAAATATAAAAATAAACCCTACCAAAGAAAAAATATATATTAAATATATTTTTAATGCTTCTTCATTATTCTCTTGGTTATAAAAACCTTCTTGAAAATATTGAAGTAGCATTCTCATAGTTCTTGCTAGCATTGCACTCCCTCACTGTTAGTTAAACTAATAATGCGCAACCTGGCAATCTGACATGAGACCCATAGCTTTCCGTCCTTACCTTACAGTAAGTTTGGCTTATCCTATTCATTAATGTATTAAGTATTTTAACAAAAAATTATCATTTCATACTTACAGCTTTAATAGTATGATTTCTAAGCTCAACTAAGCTATAGTGTTTTATTAAATAACTAGGATTATAGAAGAAGATGGATAAAATTAAAATAGGCGTGATTACAACAAGTGATAGAGCTTCTCAAGGGATTTATGAAGATATCTCTGGTATTGCTATTATGGATACGATGAAAGAATATTTGCTCAATGAGTGTGCATATGAATACCGATGTATTCCAGATGAGCAAAGTCTTATCGAAACAACCTTAGTGGAACTTTCACGTGATAAAAACTGTGACCTCATAGTCACCACTGGCGGCACAGGACCTGCCATGAGAGATGTCACCACCGAAGCCACAGAAAATGTCTGTCAAAAGCTCTTACCAGGGTTTGGAGAGCAGATGAGGGCAGTAAGCCTTCAGTATGTACCTACCGCCATTTTATCTCGGCAAACTGCAGGTATTTGTAATGGTTCCCTTATTATTAATCTGCCAGGTAAACCTAAATCTATTCGTGAATGTTTAGATGCTGTTTTTCCAGCTGTTCCATACTGTATTGACCTCATAGGTGGCTCATATATGGAAGCTAATGAAGAAGTAATTAAAATCTTTAGACCTAAGTCAAAGTAACGTATATACGGAGAATACTATTTAATATGAATATTCAATTTATAGAAGAAAAATTAAATGAAATCGTAAAAGAATTAGAAAAAGAAGTCATGACAGTACTCATGGATGAGAGTCTAGATAAAAAGCAGACTAACCTTCATATGAAACCACTCACTTCGACTAAACAGATACTTACCAATGCACTTGATAGTATTAAGATGGTAGAGAAACTAGGACGTGAAGAGTTGGAAAAATGAGAAAAATATTTATAGGTTTTATGACACCACTATTTCTTTTAGCTTCTGGAGATGGAGATACAGTAGCACTTTTACCAATGTTAGCGGGTTTTATAGTGGTGATTGTATTGTTTTTCTGGGGTATATATAAAGCCATTAAGACACAAAAAACCGTTTATGCCTTAGCGATGCTCCCCTTTATTTTACTTTTGGTAGGTATGTTTTTTATTTAAGAGGGTAAACAAGCTTTCGTGTAGAAGTCATACCTGCGCTTAACCAGTCTTGCATACCACCACGGTACCATTTTAGCTTTTCGCTAGGATAACCAGCATCCATCAATGCATATATCATATCAGGTGATTGAGAACACCAAGGGCCATTACAAAAAATAACCAATGTTTTGACATGATCAAAATTATAATCACCCTCTTTATCTTTTACTGCACCTAAGTATTTCATTGCAAATTCAAACTCAAACTCAAATTCATCTCTCTTTTTAAAATACTGAAAAGGCATATTGATTGCCCCTGGTATCGTACGGTACTTAAACCACTTTTTAGTACGGCTATCTATGAGTACTAAATTGGGATTTGTTTTCATCTCTTTAAGAGTCAGTAGTACTTCAAGCTCCCCATAAGTCTCCAAATCTACATCCAGATTCATAGGTAATAGTCTTCCTTTAGTATGGACATACGTTGATTTGCAGGCTTCAGGAACAGATTTATGTGCAAAGTTTCCTGTCCATAACGTATCATTGTTTATCAAGACTTTTTTACACTCTTTAGGTATATCTCTCTTCACAGTAAGCGTAAAAGACTTTCCTTTCTTGTCTTTCATTGTGACCAAAACCCCTCTTTGTTCAAGGGATATATTTGCAGCCATAAGAAAAGGTGTTAAAAATAAGGATAGCCATAAAATAAATTTAAACATTCTTCTACCTTTTATATATAATTTTCTTATATCATAACATAAAAGATATGGAAATAATTGTCTTGTATCAAGAAATAGAGGGGAGATACACTAGAAATTTCTAGTGTATTAAGAAGTTATACGTTTGTTGCCACTTTATATGTAGGGTCATCTTCTTCATAGGTACAAAATGGACCTGCTGAGTGAAGTGTTTTTTTACAATCTTCAGAGAGGTGACGTAATGTAAGTTTTTTACCTGCCTTTTTATATTTATCCGTTAGTGCATCGATAGCTTCAGAACCTGAACTATCCATTACTCTAGCATCTTTAAAGTCAATGATAACTTCATCTGGGTCATTGGCTATATCAAACTGCTCATTAAATGATGTCACAGAGGCAAAGAAAAGAGGGCCATCTAGTTCATACACCTTTTTACCCTTTTCATCTGTATGTGTACGTGCAAATATTTTAGCATGTTCCCAAGCAAAAACAAGTGCAGAAATGATGATACCTGCTATAACTGCCACAGCTAAGTCTTCAAGTACTGTAATAATAGTCACTGTGATAAGTACAAAAGCATCTGCCCTAGGCATATGTTTCAAGCGCTTTACAGAAGAGAACTCAAATGTCCCGATACTTACCATAAACATAATACCCACAAGCACAGCCACAGGAATCACCGCAATCACCCAAGAGAAACTCACTACCAAAATAATAAGAAGTACCGCTGCAGTAAATGAAGATAAACGTCCAAGACCACCAGAAGTAAAGTTAATGACAGATTGACCTATCATCGCACATCCTGCCATACCGCCAAAGAGTCCGGATGTTGTGTTACCTACACCCAGAGCGATACATTCTTTGTTACCAGATCCACGCTTGCCACCCATTTCATCGAGTACAGAGAGTGTGAGTAAAGACTCTATGAGACCAACCAGTGCCACTATGATTGCTATTGGTAAGATGATAGCCATTGAAGACCAGGTAAAAAGTTCTGTAAATGGCACAGCAAAGCTAGGCATAGATACCGCTAGAAGATCAGCTGGATCTTTAACTAAATCAAGTACTGTTTTTGTGTTTATGTCACCTAGGTATACGACTAGGGTTACAACAACTATAGCAACAAGGCCCGCAGGTATTGCCTTTGAAAATCTAGGTAGAAATTGCATTGTTGCCATAGTTATTACAATAATAATATACATAATATAGTTCTCAGAAAATGATGCAGAAATAATATCTATCCAGTTAGCTATTACATCATTAAAAGCATCACTTTTTACTTCATAGTTTTTTATGTTTTTAGGCGCAAGAAAAGGAAGTTGTGCCATGGCAATAACTATAGCTAAACCATTTACAAACCCAAATAAAGCTGGCTGAGGCACAAGTCGTATAAATTTACCCATTTTTAGAAGCCCAATGGCAATCTGTATAAGTCCTGCAATGATAGAAGTAAGAAGTATGTAATGAAGTACCATCATAGAAAGTGCTTGTGCATCCAGCTCAGGGTACATAGCCTTCACAGACAAACCCATACCTACAAATACCACAGCCACAGAGCCAGTAGCCCCAGAAATCATCCCAGGTTTACCACCCAACAATGCCGTAATGAGCCCAATGATAAATGCTCCATAAAGCCCAACCACAGGGGAAACTCCAGCGATAAAAGAAAAGGCTATGGCTTCAGGCACAAGTGCCACTGCTACCAATGCCCCAGAGAGTACATCATTTTTAATGTTTTGTTTTGAATAGTTTTGAATGTTAAACAAGGTATTTCCTTACA
>Ga0256824_10000622_pt1 | contig 13779 bp, 13 predicted proteins | sample CV67metaG_FD_191570 | JGI IMG/M metagenome (GOLD analysis project Ga0256824, IMG submission 191570) | Hydrothermal vent microbial communities from East Pacific Rise, Pacific Ocean - CV67 | ecosystem: Environmental > Aquatic > Marine > Hydrothermal vents | place: Pacific Ocean: East Pacific Rise...
TGATGCTTTAGTATTTTGATTTATTAATTTTCCGAAAAATAATCCGTTTGATTTTTGTTGTGCAGAAACAAAAAAGGAGAATAAAGTAACTAATAATGGAATGATAATTTTCATTTAACAAAGGTATTTATATTCATAAGAGTAGGAGGTTGAAAATGAATAAATGTAAGATTTAGAGACGAATAGTTTTATGCAAACATAGAAATTACTTGTAAAAGTCATTAATTATTGTTACATTCGTTACAACTAAAATAATAAATTATGAAAAAAATTGTAATGACAATGGGTGCATTTTTTGCACTTTCAGTAGCAACAGCTCAAGGTGGTTATGCATCACTTAGTTTTGGTTATGCAGGTGGATCTAGTAATTCAATAGGTTCAAGTTATGAAGAGTTAACAGAAGCAAAGTTTGATGGTCTAGAATGGATTAATGGGACGTCAAAATCAACTGTAATTAGTGGGACTTATGGAAAAGGAATTCCAATAAATTTAGCTGGAGGTTATATGTTTAACGATCATATTGGTGCTGAGTTAGGGTTTACATATTTCTTAGGATCAACAATAGAATCTAGTAAATCTACATGGTTAGACGGATCTAATAGTGTAACATCTTCAAAAGGGAGTCAAATGAGACTTTTACCACAATTAGTAATTTCTAGTGGAACAGAAAGTTCATTAGAGGTTTACGCAAAAGGTGGTTTTTTATTACCTGTTGGTGGATCAACAACTTATAAAGTTGATAAATTAAAATCTAATGGAAAAAGACAAGTTATTGAAGGTAATTCAACAGGTAAATTTAGTTTAGGATTAACAGGAACTGTTGGTGCTGCTTATGGTATTTCTGATAACTTATCTATTTTTGGTGAGTTACAAGGTGTAAGTTTAAATATCAAATCTGCAACTAGTACAATGACATCTTATGTTGATGAAGGTGAGGAAAAAATTGGTGATATTTCTGTTCAAGGAAAAGAAACAGTTTATACTGATGAAGTTTTATCTGGAGATAATGATTTAGATACTAAACCAAGAGTAACTTTAGCAGGAACTACAAACTATAATAGTTTAGGTTTTAACTTAGGAATTAAATTCAAGTTTTAATTTGAAGTCACAATTATAGAAACCTACATCATTAATTTGATGTAGGTTTTTTTATGGAATAAATTTTACAATATGGTATAGGCTTTTTTATCATCTGGACAGTATGTTTTAAACTAGATTAGTATAGTTTACTTACTTAATACTAAAGTGACCAATTTTAGGATATTTAAATGGCGTTCCCACCAATTTCAATCATAAAAAAAACCTCAATTAACAAAAGCTAATTAAGGTTAGTACTATTTAATTGAGTTTTGATTATCTAATCATAACTGGCATAACAAGCATTAAAATTTGCTCATCTTCATTACTGTTACCACTAGGAGTTAAAATACCAGCCTTGTTTGGCTCACTCATTTCTAACACAACCTCATCTGTTTTAATATGATTTAACATTTCTAATAAAAACTTAGAGTTAAATCCAATTTCTAAATCATCACCAACATAGTTGCACGTTAAACGTTCTTTTGCTTCATTAGAAAAATCTAAATCCTCTGCCGATATTACTAATTCAGACCCAGCAATTTTTAATATAACTTGGTGAGTAGTTTTATTTGAGAAAATAGCAACTCTTTTTATTGAACTTAAAAAAGAAACTCTATCCACTGTTAAAACATTTGGATTAACATTTGGTATTACTGCCTCATAATTTGGGTATTTACCATCAATTAATCTACACGTTAATTCTAAATCATTAAAAACAAAACGAGCGGTAGATTCGTTGTAAGAAACCTCAACCTCTTCTTCTCCAGTTAAGTTTTGTTTTAATAAGTTTAATGGTTTTTTTGGAAGAATAAATTCTGATGATTTACTTGCTGAAGAATCTGTTCTTGTATATTTTACTAATTTATGTGCATCAGTTGCAACAAATATTAACTCTTCAGTTGAAAATTGACAAAACACACCACTCATTACAGGTCTTAAATCATCATTTCCTGTTGCAAAAATTGTTTTTTCAATTGCATTTGCAACAATACTCCCTGAAATTTTTAAAACTTCAACGTTATCCATTTCTGGTGATTTTGGAAAATCATCAGCTTGTTGTCCAACTAATTTATATTTACCATTATCAGATGTTAATTCAATACCAAACGTTTCTTTATTTATTGAGAAAGATAAAGGTAAATCACTTAAGTTTTTTAAAAAATCTAACAAATGTTTTGCTGGAATAGCAACTCTTCCATCTTCTTTGGATTCATCTGTTTGAACAACAGTTTTCATTGTGTTTTCTAAATCAGAAGCTGAAATTGTAAGTGTACCATCATTTAACTCAAATAAAAAATTATCCAAAATAGGTAATGAATTACTTGAATTTAAAACTCCACTAATGTTTTGTAGGTTTTTTAATAAGGTAGAACTTGAAATTATAAAGTTCATAATAGTTGTAAATTTTAATTTATTAGTAAACAAAGATAAGGGTAATTATACCTAAGTTGTAAATGAGTCTCCCTTTTTTATTAACATTAATAATTGAATTTGTTTTATAGTGTGCTAAACTAAACAAACTAAATGTTATAGTTTAAGTAGGAAATATTGAAAATTAATACGAACTATATTAATTATGATTTTGAAATTTCTTTGGCAGATTTTATGGTTGTAACCATATCTGAAACAACAGGTTTAAAACTTCCATCAGCAGTAGTTCTCAATACAAAGGTATAACCATCAATTGACATTTCTCCATAACAATGGTATGATTTTTTCCCACCTTGATTTTCATGTAATTCACGCTTATACATCATCACAGTAGGCTCATCAATTATATATTCAAACTCAAAAATATTAGCTTGTCCTTTAAGGTATTCTTTTTCTTCTTTAACTTTATTTTTTTCTTTTCCAAAATCCTCAATTACTAATTGAAACTGAGGTCCAATATTTAAATACCATAAATAATCACCATCTTCATGAATAATTTCAGGTTCAATTGATGCTCCAGTTGAAGATTCTACCTCTGGTAAAAGAATTGCTAAGTTTAAACCATAAGGAACAAATGAAATTTCATTCATATCTAAATCACCTAAATTTTCTAAATCAAGAGCATCATTAGATGTGTCATCTGAATTTAGGGTATTAGATGTATCATCACAAGAAGTGATAAAAAGGGTAAATGTTAATAAGGTTAAAAATATTTTTTTCATGATTTTTGGTTTTAATCAGGTATAAATACAGCTTAATTTGCAATGTAGCTAAAATATTTGAAAAAGAGTGGTGAATATATTGAAAAACTAAACGTTTTTGTTAGATATCCTCATAAATAGTTATAATTTTACAACATATATTATTCTTATTATGAAAGTTAGTGTTTGTAGAAAAGCGCATTTTAATGCAGCTCACAGATTGTATAATTCTAGTTGGTCTTTTGAAAAAAACCAAGAAATATTTGGTAAATGCAATAACCCAAATTTTCATGGACATAATTATAACTTAGAGGTTTGGGTAAAAGGTGAAATAGACCCAGAAACAGGTTATGTTATTGATTTAAAGATATTAAAAAGTATAATTGAATCTGAAATTGAAGATAGATTTGATCATAAAAACTTAAATGAGGATACGATTGAATTTAAAGATTTAATCCCTACTGCAGAAAACATTACAGTTGTAATTTGGAAATTAATTAAAGCTAAACTAAACCCTAACTTTGATTTAAAAATTAGACTTTATGAAACAGAAAGAAATGTTGTTGAGTTTGAAGGCTAACCTAGGGATTAATTAATATTTCTTGCTCAACAGTTTCAAAAAATGAATAGTTCGATAATTTTAAAATAGTAATAAAATTTAACTTGACATCTCTTGTTAAAACAGCAGATAGTAGCATTGTTTTTTCATCATAAATAATTTGATATTCCGTAAGGTAAATGCCATTACGGTAATAATGTTGTGCCAAAACATTTTCAAACGAATCATATTCAAATTTCATTTTGGTTGTCGTTTTACCAATAATATAGGTTTCAGTTTGTTTCTCACTAATCAAACCTTTATCGCCGTAAGTATAAACTGTTTGGCCACGACCTGATCCTGTTTTTAGTTGATGATCCTTTTTTAATAAATAACCATCTTTATCACGGTAAAAAAATTCTGTTTTATAAATTTTATCTTTACTATTGTAATACTGTTTCTTCATGCCAATTGATGTACTTTCATAACGATATGACTCACTTGAGATATAAAAACTCTTATCTAAATCAAACTTAGTTATGTCATCAGACTTAGTTATGTCTCGGCGATATTCTTGATGGATCATCCTATTTAATGAATCAAATTTATAATGATACGAATGAAAACCATAATTATCAGACTTTCTTATTTGAATTAAATTTCCAAAACTATCATATCTATATTGACTTACAATTGTATCATTATTCTTAGTTTTAAACTCTTTAATTAACTCTCCATTTTTATTAAATTGATAGACATAAATATTTGCTGATTCTGTTATACTTGATAATTCAGCTTTAGCTGAATAATGACCAGTAATGCGCTTAATTTTATTTTTTTTTATAAAATTAGTATTAAAGAATGGTTTTTCACTAAATGTCATTCCTTTTGAATTATCTAACATTTGACAATTGCCAGTAGAATTTGACATAATAAAAATAAGGATAATTAAAAATTTCATATTGTAAAAATACAGTCTAATAGTGTGCCATTATTTATCAAAGTCAAAAAATATAAACATGTTGTTGCTTAAAACAATTAAAAGACAGGTTTTCACATGATTTTACTAGATAATTTATAACTTAGCAATAACTATTTAACTATAATTTATTATGCCTTTTAACAAACTTGACCATACAGCTGTAGGTAAAATTAAACCACGATTCAAGCTTCAAACTCCAGAAAGTAAAGAAAAAATGTTAGCCTTAATTATTACAGAGGCATCTAAAGACAAAACGGTTAAAGTTTCTAATCACACAGATCAAGTAAAATTGACATTACCAGTTATAGAAAGACATTATTGGAGTCCTGTTATGAATTTAACGTGTGAGTGGGATGAATATGATAAAAAAACATACATAAGGGGTGTACTTGGACCAAATGATAAAGTGTGGACCATGTTTACTTTTTTTTACATAGGAATTATAATGATAGGTATGTTTGGTGGTATTTTTGCTTTAGTAAAATGGCAAATTAATGATGACATGACTTGGCTTTTTGTTATTCCGTTAAGTATTTTTATTTTTGGTTCAATATTTTCAACTGTTAAAATAGGAAAACGAAAAGCACATACTCAAATGATACATTTATTACGATTTTTAAGACGTGCAGTTGATTCAGTTGATTGTACAAGAGTAGATGATTAATAAGTAAATGAAAAGGAGACAATTTATAGAAAAATCTGGATTATTAGCAATGGGTTCAGTTGCTTTATCGTCATTCAATTTAATTGAATCTAATTTAACTATTTTACCTAAATCATTAAAAAAAGGAGACACTGTGGCTTTAATTGCACCTGCTGGATCAGTTTTTAATAAAAAACACATTTCAAAAATTGAAACACGTTTAAAAGGATTAGGGTTTAAAGTTATAAAAGGTAAAACTCTTTATTTACAAGATGGTTTTTTAGCAGGTAGTGATGAGGTTAGGGTAACTGAATTACATTCTTTTTTTAAAAACAAATCAATTAAAGCAATAATTGCCATGCGTGGTGGTTGGGGCTGTGCCAGAATTTTAGATGAATTAGATTATCAATTAATAAAAGAAAACCCTAAAATTTTAATGGGTTATTCTGACCTTACCTCTTTATTAATAGATATTCATAATAAAACAGGTTTAATCACTTATCATGGTCCTGTCGGGTATTCATCTTGGAAAGAGTTTTCTACTTTTAATGTGTTTAAAACTATTGTAGATGGAAAACCGTTTGTAATGAAAAATCCAAAATCACATACCTTAGACTTAAAAACTTTGACAAGTGGTAAAGCTAAGGGTCAATTAATTGGTGGAAATTTAACTGTCATAACATCAATGATAGGAACAACACATGAACCTAATTGGAAGGGTAAAATTTTATTTTTAGAAGAAACAGGTGAAGAACCATACAGAATTGATAGAATGCTTTGGCAATTAAAACAAGCACAAGTATTTAAACAAATCAAAGGTCTTGTTATTGGAGCATTTACAAAGTGTAATCCTGATGAACCAGAAAAATCATTCTCATTGGCAGAGGTATTAGATCAACATTTTAAAAACACTTCTTTTCCTGTTTATAAAGGTGCTGTTATTGGACATCTTGTTCCAAAATTCACTTTACCAATTGGTGTTATGGCCGAAATAGATGCTGATAATTTTACAATAAGTACATTAGAACCTTCAATTTCTTATTAGTTTTGTAAAATGTTTAAATTATTTGAATCTATTTATCAAGGTACTAAACTAAATCAATGGTTAAATACGTTAAGTATTTCATTATTTTTTATGTTGATAATTCGTGGTTTTGAATGGGTTTTAATTTCTTCAACTCATTCCATTTCTGATGATATAGCCTTTTGGCAATTAGAAGGTTTGTTACATGACTTTTTTGTAGTAGTACTTTTAGTTAGCCTTGTTGGAGTGATATTTTATATTTTGTCTTTTATTCATATTAAAATAGCAAGGTTTGTTGGTCTCTCAGTTATTTTATCTCTTTTAATTTTTCACCTTTTATTAGTAGTATACTTTAAAGAATCTTTAACCCCCTTAACGGTAAGTGATATTTATGGAATGAGTCAAATTCAAGTTGAGTTTATTTCAGAAATATATGGCTTTAAAATGATCTATTTATTTGGCTTAATTCCTGTGGTTTTAGTTTTAATGGTTGTATTTAATTTGTTAAGTTTAGCTTTTAATAAATCATTTATTAGATATGTTTCAATTGGTATTACTTGTATAAGTTTAGTTAATCAATTAGTATTTCCTGTTAAAGAAACTGCGTTTGATAGTGAGTTGAATTATCATATTGTAGGAAATAAATTGTTTTTATTTGGTAACAGTTGGATTGTGTATCATAATGATAAATTATTAAATTCAAATGATTTTACCCCTAAAAAAGAATACCCTTTATTTAATGAATCTGAAGTAAAAGATGTGTTAAGTCCATTTTTTAATGAGAGTGAAAAGCCACCCAATATTGTTTACATTATTTCTGAATCTTTAGGTAAACAGTATTCAGGTAAAAACGCAAGGTTAGGTAGTTTTACGCCTTTTTTAGATTCTTTAGCAGAGCATAGTTTGTATTGGGAAAATGTTGTAGCTAATGCTGAAAGAACATTTGGTGCAATCCCAAATCTAATGGCTGGTCTACCTGAAGGTCAAAGAGGGTTTATGAATTTAAGATGGAATATGCCCGATCATTTGTCACTACCTTTATTGTTAAAGGAAAATAATAACTATCAAACAGCTTTTTTTTGTGGAGCATGGAAATATTTTGATAATATGGCAGATTATATTATGTTTCAAAAGTTTGATTATGTTTTGGGTAAGGCAGATTTTAAAGAAAACGTAATTCAACATAAAAATAGAGAAGGAGAAGATCAATTCATTATGAAAAACTGGGGAGCTGAAGATGTTAAGGTATTTGAAGAATCAGTTGAGTTTATGAAAATAAATTATGATACATTAAAACCGTTTTTAAACCTGTATTTATCCACTTCATTTCATCAACCTTACGCTTACACCAATCAAAAAGGATTCGAAAAAAAGGGTTTAAAATTAATTGAATCATATGTTAACTCAACTGATAGAGGTGACTACATAAAACACCAAAAAGATTTTGCCGCAATACTATATGCAGATTATAGTATGCAGCAGGTGTTTGAAATGTATAAAAAAGCTGATTTATTTGATAACACCATTTTTATTATTGTAGGTGATCATTCTTTAAAATTTATGAATGACAATCCAAGACTTGAAAAATTTCATATACCCTTATTAATTTATTCACCCTTATTAGATAGGTCTAAATATTGCAAAAGTTTGGTGTGTCAAAAAGATGTGCCATCAGCACTACAAGCATTACTTAAAAACAAATACAATTTAAAATTACCAAGTTTCTCAATTTCTCAAACTAATAACTTAGACACCTTAACTAAGTTTTCTTATACCAATACGGATTTTGCAATGATGTATTCAAATAAACGATTAACAACTTACATTGAAAATAATGTAATGCTATCGGATAATATTTTGTTTAAAATTAGTGATAAGCTTAATATTAAAAGAATTAATGATGAAACTAATTTAGTAAAATTACAAGATAAGTTAAAGTATTATAAACAAATAAACAATTACGTTTGTGCAAACAATAAGTACCTTCCAAAGTCTATTATTGATGAATTTTCTGTAGTAAACTATCAGAAGAATGATTTTTTTAACTTTACATTTTTCACACCAAAGATATTAGAAAAACATACAGTTTCAATTAAAAATTATTTTTCTAAACCAAAATCCATTGAGGTAAAGAATACTACGTTTATTACATTATTAGACAATCAAAAGCTTAATTTGACTAAAAGGGTAAGGTTAGTTATTAAAGTTAAAATTTATTCCCCAAGTGGATACATACCAACTTTGGTAGTTTCATTAACCGAAAAAGGAAAAAGAATTGAAGACAAAGTTTTTTATATCTATAAAAATGACGACAACTTAAAAGAAACCACAAAAGATGGATGGAAAACTATTGAAGTGGCTTACTGGGTAGATAAAGGAACTGATAAAACAATAGGGGCTTACTTATTTAATGCTGAAAAAGCAAATCTATTTTTAGATGATTTACAAATTGAAATTAGAGAATTTTAAGACGTTTTGTCATAAAAGAATGAACGGCAATATTTTTGTAATGTTTAAGCCGTGCATAAACAAGATTATAAAATAACTCGTATTTCATTTAGTATTGCTTTTTCAATCGTATTAGCAATGGTTATCGTGTTTTTGTATGATTATAATTTTAATTTAAAACTATACGAGTTTGGTATTTTACCACGAAACATTTCTGGTTTAATTGGAGTTTTAGCATCACCATTCATTCATAATACTGACAATTATTCACATCTACTTAACAATTCAATACCTATGTTTGTTTTAACCTGGTTATTGTTTTACAGTTATAGAACAGTTGCGGGTAAAGTTTTTGTTTTTATCTATTTATTTACAGGGCTTGTAGTTTGGTTGTTGGGTCGTGAAACCTATCATGTTGGAATGAGTGGAATAATATATGGTTTAACTGCTTTTTTAATAACAAGTGGGTTTTACCGTAAAAATATGCGTGTAGCAGGAATTTCATTATTAGTTATTTTTTTGTATGGCAGTATTATTTGGGGCGTAATTCCATTAGACCCTGCTATATCTTGGGAGGGACATTTTTTCGGTTTTTTATCAGGAATGATTATGGCAGGTGTTTACAGAAACTCAGGACCACAACCCGTAAAATATATTTATGAGGTAGAAGAGGAGTTAGGGTTTGAATATGAAGAGGAATTTTGGCTTGAAAAACCTACTGTTGATATATCTGACATTCAAGATGAAGTAATTGATGTAGAGCCAGACTTATCACATCAATATGAACCCTTTAAAATCAATTATATTTATGTGCCAACTATAGTTGATACTGAGAATGTATCTGACAACTATGAGATTGAAGAGGAAGAGTGATTTGAAGTCAACAATTCATTTTCAAATTAGAAACTTCATAATAGATTATGTGGTGTTCGTATTTATCTTAGATAAACCACATTTGAAAACTATTAACAAGGTTATATCATTAAAAAGTAATGATTCACAAATAAATCATATCTGGTACTACCTAAGGGATAACCCTAAAAACAAATTAAATTAAAACCCTAATGCGCACAATCACACCCTAAATCAAATTCAATTTTTGTATTTGGTAATAAAGCAGAAATTTGTTCTTGAGCTTTTAGGCTTAAATTGACTCCTCTAAAATCTAAAGTTTTCAGGTTTTTAAGTTTTGATATAGATGACGGAAGAGATGAAATAGAATTGTACCATATATCCAAATGTTCTAAATTTTTAAGCTGACCAATGCAATCAGGTAAAAGGCTAATTCCATTTCTACCTAAAAATAATTTTTTTAAAGCAATGGTATTACAAAGGGGGATAGGAAAAATTGTAAATTTGTTTTTGGATAAATTTAACACTTCCAAATTTTTTAAATAAGTAATAGAATTAGGTAGTTTAGTTAATTTATTTTTAGATAAATTTAGTGATTCTAAATTAGAATATTGTAGTATTTGTTCGGGAAAAACTGTTAATTTCTGTTTACTTAAATCTAAATTACGCACAGAATCAGGGTGAACTACTGCTGCCTCTTTAAGTGATTTATAAATAAAATTTGTTTGACTAACACTTCTTGTCGGAACGATAAGAAAAATCACCCAAAACAACACGACATTTAGTTTCATCTTTAGTTAATTGGTTTTTAAGTTCATCTAAGTTAGTAAAAGTTTTTTCAGTACGAATAAGTTTAACAAATTTTAAAGTAAGTGTTTGTCCATAAATATCTGTATTAAAATCAAAGATGTTAACTTCAATTCGTTTTTCACCTTTAGTAGTAATGGTTGGTCTAAAACCAATATTTAACATACCAGAAAATTCACATTTATTTACTAATATTTTTACAGCATACACACCATTAGAAGGAATTAATTTATAATCTTCAATTATGTTTAAGTTTGCTGTTGGGAAATTAATCGTGTGACCAATTTGATCACCTTTAATTACTTTACCAGATAATTCAAAGGTATCACCTAAATATTTAGTAGCTTCATTAATATCACCACTTTGTAAAGCTTTTCGTATTTTAGTAGAACTAATTTTAACTTCATCTTTCATAAACGCAGAAATTTCTTCAACGTTAAAGTTGTAAATAGGAGCTAATTCTTCCAAGTGTTTCATTGTACCTTCACGGTTTCTACCAAATTGATGGTCATAACCTACAACAAGTGTGTGTATTCCAATTTTATTTACTAGGATATCTCTAATAAATTCAACGGCAGTCAATCTCGAAAATTCTTTACTAAAAGGAAAGACAATTAAATGATCAACACCTGCTTTTTCAAGTTTTTTTATACGTTCTTCAATGGTTTGAATTAATTCTAAATTATGATCCTGTGGATGTAAAACCATTCTAGGATGAGGGTGAAACGTAAAAACTACAGATTCGCCACCAATTTTTTTGGCCTTTGTGTTTAAGTAATTTATAATTTTTTGATGCCCAAGATGAACACCATCATAAGTACCTATTGTTAAAACAGGCTTATTAATTAGTTTAAAGTCATCAAGATTAGTGTAGATTTTCACAAAAAAAAGTTATTTGTTTACAAAGTTATATAAAAAAACATGAAAATCTTTTTGCCAACGAATAAAAAGAACTATTTTTGCACCCAAATTAAATTAACACATTAAATCGATATAATAATGTCTAATGTAAACGGTAAAATTTCAAAAGTAATTGGTCCAGTTGTGGATGTAAACTTTGAAAAGGGAGCAAAACTTCCAAAAATTTTAGATGCTTTAACAGTAACTAAAGGAGATGGAACACTTGTAGTATTAGAAGTTCAAAAGCATGTTGGAAACGACACAGTTCGTACAATTGCAATGGATTCTTCAGATGGATTTGTAAGAGGAATGGAAGTTCTTTCAACAGGTTCTCCTATTTTAATGCCAATTGGTGATAAAGTAAAAGGAAGATTGTTTAATGTAACTGGTGATTCAATTGATGGATTAGGAGATTTAGATAAAACAGGTGGAGCATCTATTCATAGAGAAGCACCAAAATTTGAAGAATTATCTACAGCTACTGAAGTATTATTTACTGGAATTAAAGTAATTGATTTAATTGAGCCTTATGCTAAAGGTGGTAAAATTGGATTATTTGGTGGAGCCGGTGTTGGTAAAACAGTATTAATTCAAGAGTTAATTAACAATATCGCTAAAGCTTATGCAGGTTTATCTGTATTTGCAGGTGTTGGTGAAAGAACAAGAGAAGGAAATGACCTTTTAAGAGAAATGTTAGAATCAGGAATTATTAACTACGGTGAAGCATTCTTAGAAGACATGGAAAAAGGTGGATGGAATCTTGATTTAGTTGATAAAGAAAAATTAAAAGAATCTAAAGCAACATTTGTTTTCGGACAAATGAATGAGCCTCCTGGAGCAAGAGCAAGAGTTGCCTTATCAGGATTAACATTAGCAGAATTCTATAGAGATGGTGAAGGTGAAGGAAAAGGTGCAGATATCTTATTCTTTGTTGATAATATCTTTAGATTTACACAAGCAGGTTCTGAGGTTTCTGCCTTATTAGGACGTATGCCTTCAGCAGTTGGTTACCAACCAACATTAGCTACTGAAATGGGAGCAATGCAAGAACGTATTACTTCTACTAAAAATGGTTCTATTACATCTGTACAAGCAGTTTATGTACCTGCAGATGATTTAACTGATCCAGCGCCAGCAACAACATTTGCTCACTTAGATGCTACTACTGTATTATCTAGAAAAATTGCTGAGTTAGGTATTTATCCTGCTGTTGATCCTTTAGATTCAACGTCAAGAATTTTAACTGCTGATATCGTTGGTGATGAGCATTATGATTGTGCTCAAGATGTAAAATTAATCTTACAACGTTACAAAGAGTTACAAGATATTATTGCAATTTTAGGTATGGATGAATTATCTGAAGAAGATAAATTAGCTGTACATAGAGCAAGAAGAGTACAACGTTTCTTATCTCAACCTTTCCATGTTGCTGAGCAATTTACTGGATTAAAAGGATGTTTAGTAGATATTAAGGAAACAATCAAAGGGTTCAACATGATTATGGATGGAACTTTAGATAAATATCCAGAAGCTGCATTTAACTTAAAAGGTGGTATTGCAGACGTAATTGAAGCTGGTGACAAAATGTTAGCTGAAGCTTAATTAGAATTAAAATTTAAGACAAGATGATTTTAGAAGTTATAACTCCAGACGAATTACTATATAAAGGAAATGTATCTCAGGTAGTTTTACCTGGTTTAGATGGTTCTTTTGGTATTCTTAACAGTCACGCGCCGTTAATTTCTGCATTGTCAAATGGTAATGTAAGAGTTGACCAAAATGTGTCTGAAAATAATGATAAAAAAATCTATAACGGAAAACTTAACAAAGAATTTAAAGCCGATAACCAATTCAGTTTTGAAATCAAAGGTGGAGTTGTTGAAGTGATAGATAACAAAATATTAGTATTAGCTGAATAAGTTAAAACTAAATCAAATTCAAAAGGGATTTACTTAATTGTAAATCCCTTTTTTTGTGAAATATTGCATGATAATGTGAGTTGTGTAATCCGAATTAATAAATCATACTTAATGATTTATATGTTTAACCCACTAACATCAAATTCATACAACCCAATGTTGTTTAGATAATCTACTATTTTGAATATTAATATTGTAAATAAAATAGGTACTACAATAATTACAAAATTTCCAAACATTATCCATTGAAAACTTTTTTGAGGTTGAGCAAATAGCCAGATTATGCTTATCATGAGAAGAAATAGTGGGATTACCATGAGGTAATTATAATTTTTCTCTAACTTATAATAACTGTAATTATCACTATAGTTTTTTATTCTAAAATTTACAGGGACATTAAATAACGGAGTAGTACCTAATTCAAACCCCCTTTTGTTTCTGATTTGATTAAATT
>Ga0256824_10000623_pt1 | contig 13769 bp, 14 predicted proteins | sample CV67metaG_FD_191570 | JGI IMG/M metagenome (GOLD analysis project Ga0256824, IMG submission 191570) | Hydrothermal vent microbial communities from East Pacific Rise, Pacific Ocean - CV67 | ecosystem: Environmental > Aquatic > Marine > Hydrothermal vents | place: Pacific Ocean: East Pacific Rise...
CCCTACAAAAGTAAAACCATATTTTGATAAAGGTACTTCGTTTATAGAACGCAATGAGAAGATGGTGTATAAAGTAGGGTTTATTTCTATGCTAGTCTTAAATATGGTACAACTTATTTGGTTTTAATAGACACAGGAGAAAGATATTTCTCCTTTAAGTTTATGAGTGGGCTTGTTCTGGTGCGCCACCAGTATGCAGTGTTTCTTCAATTTCAAGTGTTTTTAAATTTATTTTTAAAAAGTCCCCATCTTGTGTAGCAAAGGTGTAAAAGTAAAGACCATCTTCACTTATATATGAAAAATGTGGTTGTAAAAGATGTTTTTCATTTGGATCAAAAGTATGATGACTAATAAGTAAATGTTTTTTTACTGTAAAATCATTTAAATCAATAAAAGTCAAATGCTCATCAAAGTGATTGGTAATAATAGCAAGCCCTTGTGATATAGAAAACTCAACATGAGCGGCACCTAGTTTTGCTTCTATGGTATGTTCTATTTCCATAGTCTTTCTATTGATAAAATAGACTTCTCCTGTTGTAATAGGCGTAACTAAATATTTTCCATCTGGAGTAATACCTGTATGATGTGTTGAAGACTTTATACCTTTTAGATTTTTATTTTGACGTAGAAAAGTTATTCTATCGTCTCCATTTTCTTTCTTCCCTCTATGTAAAGTACCCTTTTTAGGATCAAAAATTAATTCATTTATGTAAGGAGCGGTACCCTTATCTATGTCTCCTTCTCCTAGTGCATAAAATGTATTGTGGTCTTTTTCATTTTGTGGGGTTTGTACTCTTTCTATGGCATGTAATGCAGTACTTAAATTTACAACATCACTTTGCGTAAAAGTAAGTTCTCCTTTATCATCTTTTTTTACTTTAAAAACTAAAATTCTAGGTGTTACCCTATCAATCAGTCCAAAATGATCTTCATCAAACCATAAGGCATGTCCTGTAGCAGAACCTGCCCCTGCATTAGAAGTAAGTTTTGTTTTATCATAAGTTTCTCTATTTCCTAGTGTTTCGATTACTTCATCCGTATTGACATCTATCACATCTACAACAGGCATATCTTTAGCTGAAAGCAGTTGCAAGTTATATTTTGCGTTGTATGCACCAATGGCTCTTGGCTTATGGTCAATTAAATCAATAGTTTTAACTTTTTTGGTTTTAAAGTTTACAACATCAAATGATTTTGAGTTTTGTGTACGAATGTAAAATTTATCACTATCTCCAGCTCTGTCTATGGAGTGAGGATTAATACCATCAACAGCAATCTCGGTATATGTCATTGCGGCATAGTCTATACGCAAAGCTCTATTGAGTCCATTTTCTTCAGGGCGAGGGTCAACATAGTATAAAATGTTTTTTTCCGATCCTAACTCAATATTTGAATCAATAGGTGCTACTTTATTAAAAGATTGAACAATAACGGTTCGTGTAATAAACGTACTTAAGTTATCACTATCTGTTACACGGTAGTAAATAGTGTATGTTCCTGCTTTTGAAGTATCTGGTTGTGCATCAATGGTAATTTTGCTTGAAATGTCACCATCTTCACTATCTTGTGCAAGTACACCAGGATCATTAAACTGGTCACCTCTAAAAAGAGTGACAGTTGAGGCACCTTTAAGTGTAAGTGTTGGTTTATGTAATTGTGTTTGTGAATTGTTGTCTGATTGTGTTTGTGAATTGTTGTCTGATTGTGTCTGAGATTTTTTTTCTGACGAGTTTTTACCACATCCTGTAAGTATGAGGACAAAGATAAGCAGGAAAGTTTTTAGGGTATTTGTGTACATTATAAATTTACTCCATAGTTAAATGTATGACAACATGATCAATGTTGCGTTAAGGCTATACTTAACATATATTATAACTTGGCTATCTATATAAAGACCCACAGTTTTCTGTCCCATTCTCATAAATGGTTTAGCTTTTTATATGAAAGGGAATTATATCCTATCTATTATTATAGAAAAATAATTATATAAAAATAAATGGCTACTTTTTGGTTTTCATAATATTTTTTCGATGTTTTTTAAAGGTGTTTGTAAAATCATGTACCCCTTTAGAATTTCTCATAAAATATAAGTAATTGGTTTTTGCAGGTTTTATGGTAGCATTTATGGCAGTTATACTCACAGAACCAATAGGAGAACTAGGCAAACCTTTATGTTTATAGGTATTAAATGTACTTAAGTCAGTTCTTATTCTCTCCGGAGTAACTTTACTATGTGAGTACTTGCCATAATTAAGGGTGCCATCCATTTGTAAACGCATATTTTTTTTAAGACGATTATAGATAACTGAGGCAATAAGAGGCATCTCTTTGTTATTGGCGGCTTCTTTTTGTATTATCGAAGCGATAATGAGTATTTTGTGCCATTGTGTTTTATTGTAATCATCATAGTTTTCTATGGCAAGTTTTTTGTAAGCACGTTCTGAACTTTTTAGCAAAAATTTCATAAGTTTTGTTTCATTCATTTTTTTAGGTACTAAGTATGTATCTGCTGCTATACCTGCTTCTGGGTATGCGGATAATGTAGTATAGGCACTTAAAAGTTTACTTTTATTTACATCTAATTTTTTAGCAACGAGTCCTAAAAATATTTCAGTTGTCTCCCCTGGTATAAGTGTGATTTTAAAAAGAGGAATTTTAGCTTTAGTGAGAGCATACAAAAAATCAATACGATTGGTGATTTTTTCTTCAAATCTTACTTCACCATTTCCTATTTTACCCATTTGAGATAAAATAAGACCATCTATAATACCTATATCGTACCCTCTTGTGTTGAGCTGTGTTATAATACTTTTACTTGTGGCATTCTTAGGGATAAAAAGCTTTTTTTCTGTGATGAAAGGTGTATTAACAGGTATCATAGTATAAAAGGCTAGAGCGATGATAAAAATGAGTGCAATGTTTTCTGCCCATGCTATCCATGTACTGTTGCGAAATATGTTAATCTTTTTTATATTTTTATTCATTGCTCTCTTTTTTTGGCTTAAAGTAGGGATAGAAGCCAATTCTCTGATATTTGCTCACTATAAGGTTGAGGGATTATACCTCAAACTGGATAAAAAACTCACTCTCAAAGCAGATAAAATCGTTATCCCAAAGAGTAAAGCAAAACCCTCTTTTGAAAATATAGATAAAACCTTTGATAATATTAAATATCTCTTTACTCTGTTTGACACTATTGATTTGAAAAATGTTACGTTTGAAGATAATCATATTGATATTATTTTCACAGATGATATTTTATATATCACTAGTGATGACTATGAAATTGCTGGTAATATACATAGGATAGGACAAACTTTGACTGCAAATGTTTCACTGTTGTATCTTAAAAAAAATAATATTACTCTTAATGGAAATTTGAGTTATGATTTAAAAAGTAATGCCTTACATACAGCAGGTGATTTTAATGCCTATAACATTAAAGGAAGTTTTATAGCAGATAAGCAGGGTGATGATGTTACTTTTAAAGTAACAAGTACAGAATTTACTGACTTGAAGACACTCATCAATACTTTTACATTAACTAAAGGGGTGAAGTCTTGGATAGTTGAGAGAGTACAAGCAAAAAAATATAAACTCAATAGCCTTACAGGACGAGGATCTATCACAAATAATGGGTTTAAAATGGATTTTGATACGTTACAAGCTGATATCCTTTTTGATGGAGTAAAAATTTATTATCAAAAAACCTTAGATCCCATATTGGCTAAAAACTTTAAACTTACCTATAAAAATAAAGTACTCTATTTTGATTTGAAAGAACCTGTATACAAAAAAAGATCACTAAAAGGTTCTAAGATTGCTATTACTGGACTTGGAGAAAAGAAAACACTACTTAAACTAGACTTACATATGCATACTCCTATAGATAATGAATTGCAGAAAATATTGAAATCATATAATATACATATACCTGTAAAGCATAAAGGTTCTCCTGTTGATGTAGACTTAAAAATAGATATACCTCTAGGCACGTATGCAAAGAAAAAGAAGCCAAAGGTACTCGTGAATGTAGATTTAAAAAAGGGTGATGTCTGGTATAAACAGATAAAACTACCTCTACTAAAAGGGCAAGTTAAATTTAATAATCAACAAAAAGAGAGTATACAAGTTGAAGTCACATTAAAAAAAGGCACTGTAAAGATAGGTAAAACGAAACTTCCTGTACTGGGAGGAAAAGGTTATTATAATAATGGGATGGTTAGCTTAGACAATGTACATATAAAAGAGAGTTGGTATGAGGGGAAAGTAAAAGGAAAAATAAACCTTAAAAAGAAAAATGCAAAACTGAATTTAAATGCAAAGCAAATAAGTATTGGGGATAAAAAGAAGTTTTTTTTACTTAAAAATAAAAAGTTAGCATTTACTTTGGACTATAGTAAAAACTTGCGTATTCATATCCCTTCTTTGGCATTAAAAATTACCAATAAAGTAAAAGGCTTGCATATTGAAGTGACGAAGATTAAAAAGCTAAAACCCTATTTGAAAAATATTGATATTGCAATAGATGGAGGTAATCTTGATATTATAAAGCAGGGGAGTGATTATACTTTTAAAGGTAAATTACAAAGAAAAGCATGTTTCTTTTATGGAAAAAATGGAGTTTGCCATACCAGAGTACCATGTAGTGGGAAAATAAGTAAAGGGGCTTTAATATTCTATGCCTTTGGTAAGCGTTTGTATTATAATGCCAATAAATCGCGTATAAAATTGAAAAATATCAATATTGACTTGAAGAAATTTTTAGATGCTAGAGGTAAAAGTAAAAAAGGTAAAGGTAAAAAACTAGTTATACTAGGGACAAATTCTAAAATACGCTATGAGAAATATACTTTACTTACCGATAGTTATGATATCGAAGTTTCTCCTCAAGGTAATATACGGGCATCTGGAAGTTTAGATGGTGATATCGTGCAATTTTCAAAAAAAGGGAAAATATTTTCTCTCAATGCATTACGTGTAAAAGATAAAATGTTACATCCTCTCATAGGTTTTAAAGGTTTGAAAAAAGGGCGTTATAGTTTAAAAAAGTCTGGTAATCCAGATAAAGTTATGAAAGGTCAAATCATTGTTGAAGGTGGTGTGATGAGTGATTTTAAAGCGTATAATAATACTTTAGCATTTATCAATGCCATTCCTGCACTAGCAACATTAAGCAGTCCTGGATTTTCTGAAAAGGGTTTTAAAATCCAAGAGGGTGTTGTAGAGTATCGCATGATAGGAGATAGGGTTATTTTTGATTCTGTATACATAAAAGGACGTTCTGCAACGATAGTAGGTAAGGGTGAATTAAACCTCAATAAAAAAACAATCAATATGAAACTTGCCATACAAACTGCTAGAGAGTTAGGTAAATTTGTGGGTAACCTTCCTTTACTAGGGTATATTTTAATGGGTAAGGACAAGAGTATGACAGTAGGCTTAAAGATAACGGGTAGCCTTATGAAGCCAGAAGTAAAAACATCAGCTGCGCAAGATATACTTACTTTACCTTTGCAAATTCTTAAGCGAACATTAGAATCTCCTGCGCATATTATTAACAAATAGTGTTATAATAGAAACATAAGTAGTATTGGAGGCAACATGAAAAAAGTTCTTTTTTTCTTTTTATTATGCGAGAGTATGATGTATGCTGACTTTATGGATAGTGTGGCAGATATTGTAAAAACGACACTCTCTGATGATGAAGTAAAAATACCTGAAGTGAAGACAGTAGGTACAGTTGAGACTAATTTAGATGCAGTAAATAGCAAAGAGAGTAGTTCTCTATTGGACAATGTTGTTGAAAGTGTTAAAGAGACACTTGGAACTAAAAAAGAGACAAAAGATGAATCTATCTTTGACACAAGCATAGATGTGGTAAGTGATACTATTGGGCTTGAAGTAGGAGAGAGTTGGGGAATGCCAAGTATCTTTGGATTGAATAAAAAGAAAGAACATAAAGTCTTAGGTTCAGAGTTTTTAGGAGACATAAAAGATACAGGATCAACCTTTTATAAAGGATTTAAAAATACAGGAGAATCTGCAGAGTTTATGTCAGGGATGATGTATAAAAGTTCAAAAGTTTACAATGATATGTTTCATTTATTTGATGACTCTCCCTTTAATGTTTTTGAAGATGAAGATGAAAATTCTATTTTTGATGTCTTTGAAAAAGGAAATGATGTACTAGATATTATAGATTAGCTTATACTCCTTTTATCTGGGTATGAAGATATTTTTTCTTTTTGTATGATTTCTTTTAATTCTTTAAGCTTTTCACGAAGCTGTATCTTTTGTTTTTCATCGGTTGTTTTCTTCAATTTTGCACGTACTGCCCGTATTGACTTTTCAAATTCTGTTTGCATTTTTTCCTCTCGCAATAAACTATATAGTTATTATAAAGTGGACTTGTCAAATAAAAGTCAAATGAGATAAAAAATAAACTTTATTCATTCCTTAGAACAGTAAGTGGGTCAGTTTGTGACGCTTTTTTAGCAGGATAAAGGGCAGAGAGTAAGATAATAATACTTGTACCAAGAAGTATAAGTGAAAAGTCTGTCATCGTGAGGTCTACTGGAAGTTTACTTGTACCATAGACATCTTCAGGCATAGAGATGATGTCAAATGTTTTAAGTATCCATATACCAAGCCCTCCAAGTAATGTACCTGCCAAAATACCAGCACTTCCTATGATAAGACCCAGTTTAAAGAAGATAGCTTTAATCTCCTGTTTTGTGGCTCCTAGGGTACGCATAAGTGCAATCTCTGAGCGTCTACTCATGACAGTCATAAGTAAAGAGGAGATGATGTTGAGTGAAGCAACCAAGATAATAAGCAGTAAAACCAAAAATAGGGCTTTTTTCTCCATCTCCATGGCTGCAAAAAAGTTACCATTCTGTTGCCACCAACCCTCTATAACAACATTCCCAGGAAGTATGGCTTTAATGGCTTCTATCTCATCTAGTGGTTTTTCTGTATAGATATGTAGCCCATCATAAGTTCCATGAGGGCGTTTAAGTAGCTTCTCAAAAGCTTCAAGTGAAGTATACATTATGGCTTTGTCATAGGCTTTGAGTCCAGACTTGAAGACACCATCTACTATAAAACGTTTTTGTAGAGGCATAGTACCAAATCCTACAGCTTGTTGTTCTGAGAAGTAGAGGGTAACTTTTTCACCTTTTGGTGCATTCATTTCAAAGGAAAGACCTTCGCCTATGACTATTCTAAATTTACTTTGGGAATCACCTTTCGCTTTTTTAAAGATATCATTAATAGAGGATTCTTTTTCATAGTCGACTCCATAGAGTAATGACCCTTGTACTGCCCCGTCATTTTTACTTATGACTTGTGTGGTGTAGTAAGGAGAAAATTTAAGCTGGGGAAACTTCTCTTGGAGTGTATGGACAAGCGTATCGTTGACAGCATTTTCTTCTACAGGCAGTACTGTAAGAGGATAGTTCATAACAAAAAGCTTTTTAGTAAATTCTTTTTGTGTCCCATTCATGATACCCATCGCTAACATAAGCACCATCACTCCAGTGGCAATGCCTAAAAAGGCTAACATTGCTGAGATAAAAATAAAAGGGTTTTCTTTATCATATTTAAGATAGTGCTTAATGATACGCCTAACAAATTTTTGGTTAGGCGAAGAGATTGTTTTGGACATTATGCCAATAAACCTTTTTTAGGGCCACTTTGTCCACAACAGTTTTTATATTTTTTTCCAGAACCACAAGGACATGGTTCATTTCTTTTTGGTTTTTTATCTGTAGTGATAGGTTTGTTTTTTCTTTCAACTTCTTGTACTTCATCTGTACTAAGTGTTGCGTCTGCGACACTAGACTCAAGTTCTTCGCGTATATGCTCAACGGCAGCTTCTTCCTCTTCTTGTGAAGAAAAGTCAAACTGTACAAGCTGAAGTACTTTTACAGCTTCAAGCTTGATGCGTGTGACAAGGTCAGTAAAGAGTTTGTATGAGTCTTGCTTGTACTCGGTAAGTGGGTCTTTTTGGTTATACCCTCTAAGCCCAATACCTGTTTTGAGTACATCCATCTCATAGAGGTGGTCTCTCCATTGTGGGTCAAGTACTTGAAGGTATAAGATACGTTCTATTTCTTGACGTTGTTCTGGATCAAGTTCAGACATTTTACTTTCATAAAGGTTTTCCATCATGTCACGCATCATGGTCGCCATCTCTTCCATTTCTTTGTCTTTAAACTGCTCTGCTTGTACTTCTATATGTAGTTCTTCTTTAATGAGCGCCGTAAGTTTCTCTACATCAAAGTCTTCCGTAGGCATACCTTCAAATATCTCAGCTTCACCCATAAGATGAGTAATGTACTCTTCACGGTTCTCTTTTATTTTTGCATCAATGTCAAACTCTGGGTCAAGTAACTGGTTTCTGAAGGCATAGATAGCTTTACGTTGGTGGTTAGCCACATCATCATATTCTAAGATGTGTTTACGTGATTCATAATGTTGGTTCTCTACTTTTTTCTGTGCTTTTTCAACACTTCTAGTGACTATTTTAGAATCTATGTACTCACCATCTTCAACCCCTAGTTTATTCATGATGTTTCTAATTTTTTCTCCACCAAAAATACGAAGTAAATCATCATCAAGACTGAGGAAAAATTGACTTTCTCCTGGGTCACCTTGACGACCAGAACGTCCACGGAGTTGATTGTCAATACGTCTACTCTCGTGTCTTTCTGTACCTAGTATCATAAGACCACCAAGGCTTCTTACTTCATCATCTATCTTGATGTCTACCCCACGTCCTGCCATGTTGGTAGCTACTGTTACTGCACCTTTTTGTCCAGCGTTGATGATGATTTCTGCTTCTTGTGTATGGTTCTTAGCGTTAAGCATATTATGAGGAATCTTCTCTTTTTTAAGTCTTTCATCTATCATTTCAGACTTCTCTATGGATGCTGTACCTATAAGCACTGGCTGTCCCTTAGCATGAAGCTCTTTGACACGGCGTACGACAGCATCTAGTTTTTCACGTTCTGTGTTATAGATAAGGTCATTTTTGTCATCTCTTGCAATAGGTACATTGGTAGGGATAGAAATAACATCAAGGCTGTAGATTTGTGAAAACTCTGTTGCTTCTGTTTGAGCCGTACCTGTCATACCTGCAAGTTTATTATAGGCTCTAAAGTAGTTTTGGTAAGTAATTTCTGCAAGAGTTTGGGACTCTTCTTGTATTTCAACTCCCTCTTTAGATTCTAGTGCTTGGTGTAGCCCTTCTGAGTATCTTCTACCTTCACTTAAACGTCCTGTAAATTCATCTACGATGATGACTTCATTGTTTTGTACCACATAGTCTTTGTCTTTTACGAAGATGTAGTGTGCTTTAAGTGCTTGGTCAAGGTGGTGAGAGAGTGCTGCATTCTCAAGAGAGTAAAGGTTGTCTACTTCAAAGAGGTCTTGGGCTTTTTGTAGTCCATCTTCTGTCATGACAATGGTTCTATTTTTCTCATCTACCACAAAGTCACCAGTGGTTTGTTCTGGTTCACCAGCTTTTGTATCTACTTTTTCTCCACGTTCCATTTGTTTTGCAATAGCATCCGCTTTTGCGTAGTGGTTATGGTCACGCTGTGTAGGACCAGAGATGATAAGGGGTGTTCTAGCCTCATCAATAAGGATAGAATCCACTTCATCGATGATGGCATAGTGATGCTCACGTTGTACTTTTTCTTCAGCACGTACTTTCATGTTGTCACGTAGGTAGTCAAATCCATATTCGTTGTTTGTACCATACGTGATGTCTGCATCGTATTGAGCTTTTCTGTCCATCTCATCATGTACTTCAGAAGTGATAGACCCTACGCTGTATCCTAAAAACTCATAAAGTGGTGCCATCTCAATAGCATCTCTTGATGCAAGGTAGTCATTGACTGTAACAATGTGGATACCTTTGCCGTTCATGGCATTGAGCACAACTGCTAGGGTGGCTACAAGTGTTTTACCTTCACCTGTTTTCATCTCAGCGATGTTGCCATCGTTAAGTACCATACCCCCAACCATTTGTACGTCATAGTGTCTTAACCCTAGTGTACGCTTTGCTGTTTCTCGGGTAATAGCAAATGAGTCATAGAGTACATCTTGAAGTGTTTTCTCTCCGCTTTGAACAGAAGCTCTGAGTGCTTGAAATGCAGCTTTGAGTGCTTCGTCATCCATAGGCTCATATGTGGTTTCTAATGCATTGATATTTTGTACTTTTTTAAGGTAGTTCTTAACGATTTTGTCATTTTGTGTACCAAAAATTTTGAGGAGGCTTTTTATCATGTCTTTTTACCTAATGTTATAATGGTGATAATTTTATCTAAATTGTGATTAATATTCCGTTAGGGGGTAAGAAGTAAATAAGAGTAATATTTTTTACGTTATAATTTTCGTATCAAATATTTAGGTGCTTCAAGCAAATAATGATCTATAGTGGTGGAGGGGAAGTGAAAGAAGAAATTGAATATGACTTTTCTAAGATAAAAGGTTTTATGGATTGTGCATTGAGTTATAGATGTCCCTTAAAATGGGATGACCTAAAAAAAACAGATAATGAAAATGTACGATTTTGTACTGAATGTATGGAAAATGTCTATCATGTAGAAAACCTTATAGACTTTAAGCAAAAAGTCAAAGAAAAGAAGTGTATAAGTATTCAAAAGTACGATGATAATGGAGAAGAAGAAATCCTTATGGGGACACCTCTTTGGAGTAAGTGATAAGTTGGTTTCTAAAGTAAAATATATTTGGATAGTGAGCAAAGGACAAGTACGACAGTGAGATTTTTGGGGGGTTGCTTGTTAACACTGCTTATTCATCCAACCTTTGCTAAGCTGCTATTATATCTTAAAAGATTTATCAAGTTTCTTATAAGATTTAGTCTAACGACTAATGATGAAAATATGGCAATTTGACATATTTTTACCTCTTTTGAAAAAACTATGTCATACTCTATATATTACGACTTTTAGGAACATTATTAATGATAGAGAAAAATCTTATAAAAAAAGCAAATGATTTTGCTAATGAAATGACAAAGTTTAATGTAAAAGAAAAGCAAATATACTTAGAAAAAGAAATTTTAGAAGAAGATAGTCTCAACCATGTAGCAGTACAAAAAACACTTGTATCTAGAGGGGTTTTCTTTGACGGGGCATTACTATGAAACTCTACATCATAGCAGGGGCGAATGGTAGTGGTAAGACTACCTTTGCTAAGTCTTTTGCGAGCATCCATAACATGCACTTCATCAATGCAGATGAGATAGCTAAGGAACTTGACCCTGAGAGCATCACCAAGCATCAAGTCAAAGCAGGGCGCATATTCTTTCAAGAGCTACATAAAAGACTCAAGGATAAGCACTCATTTATAGTAGAGACTACACTTTCTGGTAAGTATCTTGTTAAGTACATAAAACAAGCACAAGCAAACGGCTTTGAAGTAGAGATGATATATTTGTTTTTAGAAAAACCAGAGAGTAATATTAGCCGTGTATCTCATAGGGTATTGAATGGTGGACACCATGTACCCAAAGATGATATAATAAGACGATTTTACAGAAGTAAAGAAATGTTTATGTATGTCTATAAAGACTTGGTAGATAAATGGATTATGTACTATAATTCTGATGAGATTACTGAAAAAATAGCCACAGATATGATGATATATGATACTAAAAAATGGCAAGAGTTTACAAAGGATTTAGTATGACAAAAAAAATAGAAATAACTGATGATATAATACAACAAATTGCCAATGATGCTGTACGTGAAGCACAAAAGAAAAGCCTTGAAAATGGTATACCTAATTCATATACAAAAAATGGTGTACTCTACTTTCAACTCCCTGATGGAACGATAACTATGGAGAACCCTTTTGAGAGTGGGGAACTGAAAGAGCGTTTGGATACGCTCATATCAAAAAGTTAAAATTAGAAACTATCCACCAACATTCCACAATTTTAAGTAAGAATAACCCCATGCCAAGTGAGATTTTGGTATATTTCAACTTATAATAAAGGAAAAGAATGAAAACCCTTATAGCACTTTTTATGCTTAGTATGTATGTGAATGCATCAAGCATAGCACTTCCCGAGAATTTTCAAGCAAATTTTACGCAAAAGATAACCAATACAAAAAAGAAAACCATTAACTACAAAGGAAAACTGCGTTTTTCAAGTAAGACACTTCTAAAATGGTTATATACAAAACCTACTAAAAAAGAAGTCTGTACAAATGGTAAGGAACTTATAGTGGTGGATCATGATTTGGAGCAAGTATCGAACTACCTTATAAACAAAGGGTTTAACTTTACGAAGATTCTTAAAAAGGCAAAACTACACAGTAAAAATATTTATGTAGCAAAGTATGAGAATAAAAGTTATACCATACAAGTAGATGGGAAACAAAAGCTTCATAGCATTGCTTACTTTGATGACTTGGACAATAAGGTGCAAATAGTCTTTAAAAAAGTAAAATACGGTAAGGGAAAGTTGAGCAAGAAAAGTATGACTTGTAAAGCACCTAAAGATTATGACCATATAAGAGGATAAAATGCAAGAAACCATTACTGCTATACAAAATGACTCAACACTTATGCTAATAGGCGGGGTAGCCCTTGCTGTTTTGCTGGCTATAGTACTAGTAGTAGTTGTTTCATCTATGCGTGTTAAGATATATAAAGATAGATTTAAAAACCTTTTGTTTGAGAACAAAGAAAAAGCTGAGTATATAGTAAATACAGAAAAAGAGTTACAGACTTACAAGATAAAAGATGCGAAAAATCAGCAAGAACTATCACAGTTGGATGAAACAAAAAAGAGTTTAGCTACGGCAACAGAAGTACATATGTCTTTACAAAATACATTTAATGAAAATGAAAAAGAACTTAGTCAAATAAAGGCAAAGCTAGAAGTAACAACAGGCATGTATGAAGCTCTTACAAATGAATATGAAGCATTTAAGGTACGTTTTGATGTAGTAAATGAAGAGAATATTAAGTACCGAACTACCAATGCAAGGCTACTTACGAAACTTGAAAATGAAGAGCGTTTTTCACAAACGATGAAAGAGAAGCAAGGCAAATAATGAAGCAAGAAATAGTCTATAGCAAAAATCTAGCAGAGTATGAAGCAAAAGTATCTAAAGTTTTTAAAAAGTCTGGAAAAATAGAACGTGAATTTTATGAAAAAGAATCTTTGAAACTTCAGTATGAATTGGTGAAATTACAGAAGTGGATTATAGACAATGATAAACGGCTGTTGGTTATTTTTGAGGGTATGGATACGGCAGGTAAGAGTTCAAGCATCAAAGAATTCAATGCTTATTTAAACCCTAGAGAAGCACGTTCTGTGGCACTTCCTAAACCAAACTCAAAAGAGCTTGGGCAATGGTATTTTCAACGTCACCTCAAACAAATACCTAATGCAGGAGAGATAGTCTTTTTTGATAGAAGCTGGTACAACAGAGCTGGTATTGAACAAATCTTTGGCTTTTGTACACAAGAGCAGCATGAACACTTTTATAGACAAGTTAATGGTGTAGAAGAGATGCTTGTTGATGATGGTGTACTCTTTTTTAAATTTTATTTGAATATTTCTAAAAAGACGCAACAAAACCGTATCAAAGACAGAGAAAGTGACCCCCTGAAGAGTTGGAAACTCTCAGACTTAGACTACAAGTCTATGGCTAAGTATGCAGAGTATGAAGTGCTACGAGACAAAATGTTTAAACGTTCTGGAACCCAAGGTGCACCAT
>Ga0256824_10000624_pt1 | contig 13768 bp, 13 predicted proteins | sample CV67metaG_FD_191570 | JGI IMG/M metagenome (GOLD analysis project Ga0256824, IMG submission 191570) | Hydrothermal vent microbial communities from East Pacific Rise, Pacific Ocean - CV67 | ecosystem: Environmental > Aquatic > Marine > Hydrothermal vents | place: Pacific Ocean: East Pacific Rise...
TTGTACCTGTACGTAAAAAAGGGAAACTCCCCTACACTACCGTAGCTGAGAAGTACAGCCTAGAGTATGGCTTTGATGAAGTAGAAATACACATAGATGCCTTTGCCTCTGAAAATAGTGATGGCAAAGGTGCAAAAGTTCTTCTCATAGACGATCTCATAGCCACAGGAGGCACAGCCAAGGCAGCTGCAAGTCTCATAAACAAAGTGGGAGCTGAGTGTGTGGAAGCTTGTTTTATTATGGAACTAGACTTTTTAAAAGGACGAGAAGGGTTTAGTGCACCTGTATATTCTGTATTACATATAGATTGATTATTATTACATCATCAGATACTTATAAAAAGGATATTTCTATGGAAGAAAGGTTATATTTATAATGAATATCTTTATAGTAATAAGTATAGTTTTACTCATCATAGTTTTAATATTCTTTATTTTTAAAAGAATAAAAGTTTTACTTCATGCTTTTAAACGTGGCTATAATAATGCACTACCACTCACTCAAAATATGATATTACTTAAAAATATCGAACAATTAAAAGATATAGAGTTTCTATATGATGAAAAGAAAATATTTGCTAAAAAACAAAAAGGTAGTACATATCTATCCATACGTCAAGAATGGAAAGAGATAATTTACCAAAATCAAAAAGAAATCAAAAATTTGTATGAACAAGGTATTATTGATGATTGGGTTGAGTGTCGTACGAAGATGGAAAATAATTTTACATTTGAAGATGAAATTTATTCTTTACTATGTAATTGGTTAGAACGTATTGATTGGTCAAATACTGATGATGTAAAGGTACTATTTAAATATATAGAATTGGTTTCTAATGATGATTATACATTGAATGGCTTGGTGTTATTAAAATATCACAAACGTATTTTAAAATCAATCGATATGTTAATATTGAAAGAAGATTTCAAAATTATAGATAGACTTCATCATGGAAACTTAGGTGAACTTATTAGTCAATTAATCAATTTATATTTCTTTCATACTAAATACAATTATAACCAAGGTCACTGTGCACAATATGATATTGATAGAAAAGAAATGGCTAAATTAATTCCTGACTTTATAAAAGCATTTCCTGCTGATTATTCTAATTTAACAATTAGTATATTGGAGAAAAATACAGAAAATTTAATAGAAACTTGTGCTAACTTATTACACTTTTTCATTGTTAATAAAATAGACCATCATTCTAGCTTTACATCCAAACTGTTTGACATGTACCAAAAACCAAGTGATCCCATATATGATAATTCACAGAGCATTCTTAAAAAAACTTTTCAAATTTCTTCTCTTGATGATGTAGAAATTAAGTTTTTCATAGAAAAGATACTTTTAAATCATTTAAAGCTGAACAGTTTAGAGAACCAAGAACGTGAGATTCAAAATCATATAGACAATTTAGAAAAGAATAATTTTGAAGAAAAAATAATACATAAATATAAAAAATTATATTCAGAATTATCAACAAACTTTGAAAGTAACTATACTAAAAGTTGGAATAAATCAGTACAAAGACTCGCCATAGCAAAATCTCTCTTTGAAAGTTTAACATTAATTGTGGTGACTTTTACGAAGTATCCAAATATACAAGTACTTAGAAAACTTTTAGAAGAAACCAAAACCTATAAGAATAAATCTAAACTCTATGATTTTACTAAGAAACCACAAATTGTATTTAAAGATCTTCACTTTAAATATTTAGTTATTGAGGAGTTAATGTATAATCAACAAATACTATTACCAGGTTTTGATGTTAAAATACTTGCATCAGAGTACAACATACGAGAAATTGATGTCGAGTATGAAGGTTATGAAATCATACCTGAAGTAAAAAAATACTTTGAAAATTTGGATATACCTGTTGACTTACTTGAAAAAGTAACTACTTTATATCAAGATAGTGGTTTTGGTGGTGGTTCAGAATTTATTTATCAACTACAGCCATTTTGGGATCCAGGTTGTGGAGATGAAGTGTTTAGAATTTCGAATAAAGCTATTGATGATTTAGTATTTTTACCTAATTTAAAAATGATTATAGGTTTAGAAAACAGTGAACCTAGTGCAAAGCTCATCAAAGCAATACAAAATAAAGGCATTGTGCTAGAAGATGAGGATACTTATTAAATTACATTAGATTTATAGTTTATGTATCTTTGATAGCTTAACAAGCCCAAATAAGTCTATATAATCTACTTTCTAACCTCCACTTCGCTATAATCATTTTACTAATTTAATGCGAGAATTTTATGGATTTATCTAAAGAAATATACATACCAACACCGAGCCCACATGACCCAGATAATAATGGACATTTTGGTGCTGGATTAGAGAACCAAGTAGGCTTTGGTGGGCGTTTTGTGCCTGAGACACTTATGCCTGCACTTGAACAACTGCGTCTTGACTACGAAGCTGTACGTTTTGACAAGGACTTTTGGGCTGAAGTAGACTACTACTATAAAAACTATGTAGGTCGCCCCTCTGCACTTTACTTTGCAGAGAACATCTCTAAAGAGCTAGATGCCAAAGTGTACCTCAAACGTGAAGACCTTAACCATACAGGTGCACATAAGATAAACCACTGTGTAGCACAAGCAGTCCTAGCAAAGCGTTTGGGTAAAAAGAAAATTATTGCAGAGACTGGTGCGGGACAACATGGTGTGGCCACAGCTACTGTAGCTGCTCTATTTGGACTTGAATGTGAAGTGTTTATGGGTGCTAAAGATGTAGCACGTCAAGAGCTCAATGTCTTTCGTATGAAACTACTAGGTGCTAAAGTGCATGCCGTTGAGTCTGGGTCTAAAACGCTTAAAGACGCGATGAACGATGCTATCCGTCACTGGGTCACACACGCTCGTGATACCTACTACCTCATAGGTACAGTTGCAGGCCCTCACCCTTACCCTATGATGGTACGTGATATACAAAGTATCATAGGTTGGGAAGCGAAGGAACAACTGAGTGTTGTAGAAGGTTGTCTTCCTGACAAAGTCATCGCATGTATCGGGGGTGGGTCAAATGCCCTTGGTATTTTTAATCACTTCTTGGGTGATGCTAGCGTAGAGTGTATAGGCATAGAAGCTGGTGGCTTAGGACTAGACTCTAAACATGGCTGTTCACTAGAAAAAGGAAGCCCAGGGGTTCTTCATGGACAACTAAGCTACCTACTCCAAGATGAAGATGGACAAGTGCAAGAAGCGCACTCCATCTCTGCTGGACTAGACTACCCAGGCATCGGGCCAGAGCATGCCTTTTTTAAGGACAATAACATCGTTACGTATGACCACATCACCGATGATGAAGCGATGGAAGCATTTGTATGGCTCTCTCAATCGGAAGGTATCATCCCTGCTTTTGAGAGTTCTCATGCGATAGCATACTTGAAGAAGATGAAGCCTGAAGATATCAAAGGTAAGACTATCTTAGTCAACCTTTCTGGACGTGGTGACAAAGATATGATACAGGCACAGGATATACTTAAAGAGCAGTTTATATAGACACTATTTACCAATATTTTGTTATACTCTTTTTAAATTTTTTGACATATAATAAAATAAATATTTGGTCGATTTTATCGACCCTACGAGGATAAAATATGAATTTCGAATTAACCATTGCAAAAACAGCTGAGATAGAAGCAGATTTAGAACTAATACTTGTTATAGACAATGATTTAAAACACCGCTTTGTACAAGATAAAAAACTTCTTAAAAAAGCTGGTTTTGAAGGTGGACAAGATGAAGCTTGTTTACTTGTAGGACAAGACAGACTTTATGTAGGTGCTACCTCTTTAGAAAGTGCTTCATTACGTACAGCAGCAGCAAGTGCATTAAAAACACTTCTTGGCAAAAGCTATAAAAGTATTAAAGTATCTACTTACACAAACAAGGGATGTACTTACTCTCTTCGTGCAATGGTAGAGGGGTTCATACTTGGTGCTTACACATTTGAAACATACAAAAGTAAAAAGAATGAAAGTAAGATTAAACATGTGACGATCTCTTTAGATGAATATAATGGTGTAGAACTTGATATAGAAAAAGCTTCAGAACAAGTACATAAAGCACAAATCATTGCTGATGCAACCAACTTTACACGTGACATTGTAAACACCACACCTGAGGACTGTTATCCAGATGTTATGGCAAGTATTGCTGAAGGAATGGCTGAAGATACTGGACTTAAATGCAAGGTACTTAAGCCTAAAGAACTCAGAAAAGAGAAAATGGAAACACTCCTCGCAGTGGCACGCGCGTCTCGTCATAAACCTAGAGTGATTCACCTTACACATAAGCCTAAAGGTGCAAAAGTAAAAGTAACACTTGTCGGGAAAGGTCTTACGTATGATTCGGGTGGATTGAGCTTGAAACCTGCAGATTACATGGTGACAATGAAGTCAGACAAAAGTGGTGGATCAGCAGTCATGGGTATCATGAAAGCCATAGCTGAGTTAGACTTACCTATAGAAGTACATGGGTTCATCGGAGCGGTAGAGAACATGATAGGTGGAGATGCTTACAAGCCAGATGATGTACTCGTAGCTAAAAATGGTAAGACTATCGAAATCCGTAATACAGATGCAGAAGGTCGTCTCGTACTCGCAGATGTACTTTGTTATGCACAACAAGAGGTAAAAGCCGACTATATCTTTGACTTTGCAACACTTACAGGTGCTTGTGTGGTAGGTGTAGGTCATTACACTTCTGGTGTCATGGGTAATAACGAAGAAGTCAAAGCCATGGTCGTTAAAGAGGCAAAGAACTCTGGTGAACTAGCAACGGCACTAGACTTTAATCCTTACCTCAAAAAGACCATCAAGTCTGAGATAGCAGATATATGTAACATTTCTAACACTCGTTATGGTGGGGCTATTACTGCAGGGCAGTTTCTCTCAGAGTTTATAGACAAAAAACATACTGATAAATGGGCACATATCGACATTGCTGGTCCTGCTTTTGTAGAACATGCTTGGGGTGAAAATCCTCATGGAGCATCTGGTGCTGGTGTAAGACTTATGGTTAAGTTACTTGAAAAACTTGCAAAGTAGCACAATGAAAACAATACTGTATAGTCTTATTGCTCTTTTACTCCTCTCTGCTTGTCAGGGAAGAGGCTTAACACTACATCCGTTAACAAAAGGAAAATCTGAACGTGGTCAGAATACTAAAGAGGATATCAATACATCAGGTAATTTCCCCATATTAACATTGAAGAGTAAAACCATTACTGGTGAAAAGGCTATAGTAGCCAACGAGTCACCACTAATATTACTACCTAGACAAAAAAATAAAATACATGACCTCAATCTATCTGAAGAAATACTTCTATCCAAATTAGAAAGTGGACTAAGTAATCCTTTACCTACGGATAAAAGTACAAAGACTCATGATCTTAATTTATCTGAAGAAATACTTCTATCCAAAATTAAAAGAAATAAACCAACTATAGATAAATCTTTATTATCAAGTATTCCTATTGTTAGTAATATTTCTAGCTCTCTTTTACCAAGTATAAATAGCATACCTATATTAAATAAAATAAAAAAACTTTTCCCTAAAAGTTCTGGTGTAGCAAAATCTAGAGTAAAGAAAGTACATAAAAACTTTCAGACAGAAAGTTTTTCAGGTGGATCCATAGTAAATGGGTTAGATATAGGTCTAGTGAGATTGGGACAAAGTCACACGTATACGCGTCTCATTTTTGATAGCTATAAATGGGAGGGATATGCACAAATACCTGTTCAAAAAGTAAATCATTCAGGTACGTATATATTTACCTATGACGCTAAACATAAAATAATTACTGCTATTTTAGATGGATATCAAGCTTTTTCTGCATTGGTAGGTAATCATGACGATTTGTATAAAGATAACACCATGGTAAGTACCATACACCTTGATGAATATTTAGATAAGAGTGGTTTTAAATTTACGATTGAACTCAAACAAGAAGCACGAATAAAAGTATTTGAACTGCATAACCCAGCTAGAATTGTTATAGATATGTACCCTCTATAATGATTTTGGATTTAAATATAGAATATCTTCATCTTGGCTAATAATAAAAGAGAATTGTCTAAAAAAATTCATCCCCAATAACCCATCTATCCCCTCTCTTTTAAAAGGTGCTATCGTCACATCGATGTGAGATAGGGAAAGATTTCCTACTTCTAAATTATTTACATGACAAAGTTTAGCATGTACATCCCCTCCTACTGTTTGTAATACCAAGTCATCACGTATAACTTCTAACATGGAGGCTTTATCTTCATCTATAAATATATAGGTAGCGCCAGTATCCAACATCAATTTAAAAACCACCCCATCCAGAAATATATTTGCTATATAATGGTCACCATATTTTTCTAAGGGTATAGCATATTTATACTGTTCTTCTTCACTCTTATCAATGCTGTTTAGAAGTGTCTTTACATTTTGGGCATAGACTTCATCATACTGAAGCCCTTCTAACAATAAACCTGCCTCGTCAACTTTATCTAAACGCATATAGAGCTGTGCCAATCTAAATTTATAAAAGTTATCTGTATCATCGTAGGCTATCATCTCTTCTAAAAATAAGATGAGTTTTGCATACTCTTTGCGTTGGATGAGTACATCAATATACGAGATAGTAACATCTCGAAGTTGGGTGGATAGTCTTTTCTCTTCACTTTCAGAGACATAATTTTCTTTTGCCAATATAATGAGTTCAATAGCTTTTACAAAATTAGCTTGATCAATATGTGTTTTAATCATTAATTTCCATATTGTACTTTCAGGTACATCATCTAAAAAGATTTGCATGTACTCTAATGCCAATGTAGGATTACTCTTTGCCAAAATAGCAAGGTAGTCCTCTATTTGTTTTCTATTTTCTTGTGTACTATTTTCAAGATAGAATGCCATAGCATCATAAAATAGATTATCTTCTAAAAGTTGTACAAGCGTAATACGCTCCTTTTGTATTATAGTACGTGAAGTAATTGTTTGAGATCTAACTTCTCTTGCACTAGACTCTTTATGTTTATTTCTTTCTCTCGTAGGCTCTGCTGTAGGTAAAGTAATACTAAAATAATCAATACTCAGCCATGCCAAAAATACGATAAATAGTAAGGATAATAAGGTTTTAATCATAAATACATTCTACCAAATTTAGCTTATTACCTCCCCTTCACCAATATTTCGCTAAAATCGCGTTAATATATTTACCAAAAGGAATTACCATGGGACTAGGCATCGGACTTGTTGGACTACCAAATGTAGGAAAATCTACCACTTTTAACGCACTGACAAAAGCACAAAATGCGGAGAGTGCTAACTACCCATTTTGTACCATTGAACCAAATAAAGCTGTAGTACCCGTACCAGATAAAAGACTTGACGCTCTTGCAAGCATAGTCAAACCTGAGAAAATACAATATTCTACACTAGACTTTGTAGACATCGCAGGACTTGTGGCAGGTGCAAGTAAAGGTGAAGGTCTTGGTAATAAGTTTTTAGGAAACATACGTGAAACAGAAGTTATACTCCATATTGTGAGATGTTTTGAAGACCCTAATATTGTGCATACGGAGGGGAGTATTGACCCTATACGTGATGTAGAAATCATAGAGCAGGAGCTATTATTTGCAGATATAGATGCGGTACTTAAACGTATAGACATGTTAAGTAAAAAAGCTAGAGGTAATGACAAAGATGCAAAAGAACAACTTGAAGTTGCCCAAGCCCTACTGACACATATAGAAGATGGCGCACCCGTTTCTACCTTTGATGATTTAGAATCAGATGGGTTTGTTGCAATAAATAAAGAATTACGTTTACTTACGTCCAAGCCTATTATATATGGAGCAAATGTTGATGAGAATGGACTAACAGATGACAGTGAATTTGTACTTAAACTCAAAGCGTATGCAAACGAACGTGATTCTGAAGTAATTAAGCTTTGTGCTAAGGTAGAAGAAGACATGGTAGACTTTGACGATGATGAACGTGATGAAATGTTAGCTGATCTAGGTGTAACAGAGTCAGGATTAGAGCAAATCATCCACAAAGGTTTTGCTAAACTTGGTCTACAATCTTACTTTACTGCTGGTGTGAAAGAAGTACGTGCTTGGACTATACGTCAAGGTACAACTGCACCTAAAGCTGCAGCGGTCATCCATAATGACTTTGAAAAAGGGTTTATCCGTGCTGAAGTCATCGCATATGATGACTTTGTTGAGTTTGGTGGTGAACAAGGTGCAAAAGAGGCTGGAAAAAACAGGCTTGAAGGTAAAGAATACATCGTTCAAGATGGTGATGTAATGCATTTTAGGTTTAATGTATAATATAATAACCGTATAAGGATTAACATGAAAAAATTATTTTCAATAGGTTTAATTGGCTTGGCTTTAGTGGGTTGTGATAGTAAAAAAGGTACTTTTTTAGAAAGTGTTGAAAGTCAAAATACACACAGTATATCTGTACAAAAGTTAAAAAATATTATCAAAGAACAAGGACTCACTCTTTTTGAAACCATAGACCACAAAGTCAATGCTACATCTGTAAAAATGAATCTGAAACCTGAAACAGTGCTTGTATTTGGTAACCCTAAAATGGGAACGATACTGATGAACTGTAACCCTTCTATGGGGCTTGACTTGCCATTACGTATACTCATATCTACCAACTATGAAGGTATCACAAGTTTCACATACACAAATCCAGAGTACTGGTCACTTAAGCATAATATAAAAGATAAAAATTGTTTAAGTATTCTTAGTAAAGCCAAAATGGCTTTAAGTAATTTAACAGAGAAAGCAAGTAAGAAATAAGATGCATAAAAATCAAATAATCAATACAAATGAAATACTCTACCATATACAAAAAGCACTTAACCTCTCAATAGAAGAGATGCTAGAAACATATAAGCTTGAAACATATGAAATGGAACCTAACCACTTAGCTTCACTTCTTCAAAAACGTTTAGATAAGGGCTTTAAGCTTTGTAGCTATGAGGAGTTGGGTGTCTTTTTAGATGGTTTTGTTACACTAAAACGTGGACCAAGCCCTAAAAAATCAAATAAGGATGAAATAGTAGAGCTCACAAATAACCTCATACTCAAAAAACTCCGTATAGCCTTAGAACTTAAAGAAGCAGAGATAGAAATTATCTTTGGTCTCGCAGATGTAGAACTCAGAAAACAACAGTTAGCCTCTCTCTTCCGTAAAGAAGGTCATAAAAACTTCAAACCTTGTTCAGATGAATTACTTATGGCATTTTTAGAAGGTTTGGATGAATTTTATTATATAGGTGGAGATATGGAAGAGTAGATGAAACATACAGACTTTTTAAAATCACTTAAAACTTTAAAAAGTCACCTCGTACACATTTCAAAAAAGAAAACTACTCTACTTTCTTTAAAAAATACTACATCTAGCAAAAAATACTGTATCTGCCTAGATGCAGAAGGACAAAGCAAATACCTATACAGTACCCAAGAAGAATTAGCATACATACTCTCAAAAAAAAACATACGCTTATATACTTACCCTTGCCCCTTTGAAAAAGGATGGCATCTAACCAAAGGCTAAAACTCCAACACCAACTTCACAGGACAATGGTCTGATCCCATAACTTGATCTAATATATCTGCCTCTACTATTTTGTCTTTCAAGTCATCTGAGACATAAAAGTAATCTATGCGCCAGCCCACATTGTTGCCTCTTGCCCCTGCTCTGTAGCTCCACCAAGAGTAACGATCTTCCTCATCACCATGAATATATCTAAAAGTATCTATAAAGCCTGAAGCCAAGAGCTTATCTTGCCATGCCCTCTCCATAGGTAAGAAACCTGAAGTTTTTTCGTTGGCTTTAGGACGTGCTAAATCTATGGGATAATGTGCAGTATTTACGTCACCACAGACTACGATAGACTTTCCTTGTTTACGTAAGTCAAGTAAATAATCTAAAAAGCGTGCATAAAAGCCCATCTTATACTCTAAACGTTCGTCGTTACGCTGTCCGTTAGGAAAGTAAACATTAAAGTAAGCGATGTTATCAAAATGGTACTCATTTATACGTCCTTCATCTAAAATATCAACATGCTCACAACAAGATGCCTCACCTTTCATGTCTGTATAAAGTGCTACACCTGACTGTCCTTTGTTCACCGAAGAGTTGATACTTTGGAACTTGTAATTACGTTCAAAGATGTCCTCAGGTATCTGCTCAGCTTCTGCTTTTATCTCTTGGAGTCCTAAGAAGTCTACATCTTCTTCATCTATCCACTTAAGTGCATCTTTTTTGTCTACTGCACGTATGCCGTTTACATTCCATGATATAAAAGTAAGTTTTGCCATTGTCTTGCCTTAATATTTTTATGCAATAATAGCGAAATCTAATCTATTAAGGCTAAAAATGGCACGCTCCGATAAAGAACGCTGGAATGAAAAATACCAAGATAACAAAATACCCAATACACCTATAAAACTTGTAACAGAGTACACTAAACTGGCTACAGGGAGCCAAGCACTTGACATTGCCTGTGGTATGGGTAGGCATAGTAAGTACTTAGTCTCTCAAGGATTTGATGTAGATGCACTAGATGTTTCTTCTGTTGCGATAGCATCATTACAAGGGATAGAACATATTACCGCCATTGAGGTTGACTTTGACAGCTATGTTCTAGCTAAAGAGAAGTATGACCTTATAGTCTGCACCTATTACTTAGAACGTAAACTTTTCCCCCAAATGATAGCCGCACTCAAACCCAAGGGCATCATTATAATGGAAACATTTTTACATGATGAAATCAATGAAAGACAGCCATCTAACCCAGCCTTTATGTTAAATGAAGGAGAACTAGAAGCATACTTTGACGAGAAGTGTGAACTCTTGCACATACCAGAGTGGCTAGATGTAGACTACAAAGGCTTTAAGACCATGAAAGCTTCTATGGTGGCTAGAAAAAAGAGTGGTGGTATGACAGATGAGGACTTCTGGGCATAAGCCCACTAGTTTACAACACTTACCTTCGTACCTTTTCGTACATGTTTAAAAATAGTTTTAGAGACACTAGAAGGAAGACGTATACAGCCATTAGTGCCTGGGTAACGTTTTACATACTTACTCGCGTGCATACCTATACCACCACTGGTAAGACGCATCCAGTTTTTAAGTGATGCCCCTTCATAACGTACACCTTTTTTTGACCCTTTATACTTTCTTTTATCACCTTTATAAACACAATGTTTACCTCTATAGTATTTGCCAAAAATAGTCGAACGTTTATCATGTATTTTTTCTGTGATTTTGTACTTACCCAAGGGAGTATGCTTATCTCTATATATTTTAGTATTGGGTTCAAACTTATGTTTAGCCCCTGTAGTACATGGAGAGGAAAGTGCTACTTTATCTTCAACAAAAAGTTTAACCCTCTGTTCGCTTACGTCTACTTTAATATGTGTATTTGCAGGTGTAGCCTGCGCTAAAAGTTCTTTATCTTTATAAACTTTATAACTTTTACGTAAATTGGTTCTTTGTTTAAATTCTGCATATGTTTTAGGAGGTACTAATTTATTTTTAGGTTTGGTTATGGGTTTTGTTAAACAAACATTTTTAGGTGCTCTTTGCGCCCAAGGGTTAAGTTGTGTAAAGTCATAAGAACAGCCATTAAGCAGTACTGCACTTGAAAGTAAAAAAAGTTTAAAAGTTTTTTTCATTCATTTTCCTCTATATTTCTTAGTATTATAACTTGTTTTATATGAAAAATAAAATAAAAAGTTAGTTAACGATACTTACTTTAGTACCTTTTTTTACTTTTTTAAAAATAGTTTTTGCTACTTTATATGGTAGTCTAATACATCCATTGGTTCCAGGATGTCTTTTAACATATTTACTTGCATGAAGTCCTACACCAGAGCTTGTAAGACGCATCCAGTTTTGAAGAGAAGCTCCTTTGTATTTAAGTCCTCTTTTACTTCCTTTAAACTTTCTTCTATCACCGTGATACACTCTTTTACTTCCTTTATAGTAGTCACCAAAAATTGTAGAACGTTTATCCGCTATTTTTTCTGTAATTTTAAATGTACCTTTAGGTGTACGCTTGTCTCTATATATTTTTGTATTTGGTTCAAATTTTCTCTTAGCACCTGTTGTACAGGGAGAACAAAGTGCTACTTTACCATTCACATAGAGTCTTACTCTTTGTTCAGATATATCTACTTTTAGTTTTGTATTTCTTCCATTTGCCTTGGCTAAAAGTTTTTTATCTTGATAGACTTTAAAACTTTTTCTTAGATTTACACTTTTCCTAAATGAAGTATAGTTTTTTGATGTTTTAGCATCTATAAGCGCAACATTTTTTACTTGTTTATCTTTAGGAAATTTTATTTTTTTTGAAATTTTATCAAGCTTTTCTTTCGTTGACTTCCCTACCCAACCATCTGCAGGCTTTAAATGATAATTTTCTTGAAATACAATAACAGCATTTTTTGTATTTTCACCCCATTTCCCATCAGCTTTTAAATCCACATTTATTTTACTGTCTCTACTCAATGCAATTTGAAGATTTCTTACTGCATTATAATCATTGGTACATTTATCGTTTAACTCCATATCACAAATATCGTTATGGTTTGTAAAGTATCCTTTGGCATTTGCCACAGAAAGTAACATAAGAGCACTCAGTAGTATTTTGTTTAGTTTAATCATATTGTCTCCAGTGATTGTTATTGCGGATATTTTAGCAGGTTACTATTAATTAATTATAAAAGTTTACTTATCATTTGCTTAAATAAAGACTGTATACACGCTAGGTTTGTTTGTGTATGTAGTCTCAAGTTCTCAGAAAATATCAAGCTACTTGTGAAGATAACAAACCTATGAGTCCACCAAATACTCCACCCCAAACAACTAACCAGCCTAAATGCTCCTTAATAAGTTCTTGCACCAATTCTTTCACCATCTTTGGTGAAAGTTCATCTAAGCGCTTAGTGATAAGCTGTTCTACTGACTCTATCATATCATCAGAAAGTGCAGAACTTTGTATATGATGCTCTAGTTGTGCTTTAAATACATCCGAAGAGACGATGGAACTCACTGCTGATTTTAACTTCTTTGAAAAGGGTTCACGTAATCCATCTAAGGCTTCTTCTCCTCCGAACATACCTATGGCACCACCAAACTTAGACTCCATGACTGTTTTAGAAAGGGCATCAAAGGCAGGTGAAAAGTCTGCACCTTCCACCAAAGGTCTAAGATCAATTTTTTGTTCTTCTTGTAGAAAAAAATTACCTAACTGCTCTTTTGTAAAAAATTGTTTCATAATCATTGTTCTTATAGACTCTTTAAATGTTTCAAAGTTTTTTTCTATGACGCCTGATCCATAAAGTAAAGGAACACGTTCAAAAAGCATATATATCGCCAGTTGGTTTGTTATGGCTCCCGAAAAAGCGAAGAGTCCGGTAAATAATAACATATGCTGATAACTATCACCCACAAAAAAAGAGAGAATAATAAGTAAAATAGCTAGTAAATTGATAATAAGTGACTTTGACATAATAGAACTCTTTTATTTTTAGAAACTATAACATATTTTTGATTTAATTTTTTGACATTTCAACTCTATGATAGCTAGACTGAAATAAAAGCATTTAAAAGATATAATATTCGTATTTTATTATAAAAGGTCTGTGAAATTATGCAAATACGTCTATTCTATTTATTCATGATACTTTTTACTTTACAGTTTCTCACCGGTTGTGGTGGTA
>Ga0256824_10000625_pt1 | contig 13763 bp, 16 predicted proteins | sample CV67metaG_FD_191570 | JGI IMG/M metagenome (GOLD analysis project Ga0256824, IMG submission 191570) | Hydrothermal vent microbial communities from East Pacific Rise, Pacific Ocean - CV67 | ecosystem: Environmental > Aquatic > Marine > Hydrothermal vents | place: Pacific Ocean: East Pacific Rise...
GAAAGAAAAGTCTAACGATGAATAATCACATGTTTCATGAGTAATATTACAGTACAATAAAATATGAAAAATCCTAAACCAATAATCTACTTATTTACTGATGGAAGTGTTACTCCTCAAAGTAGGATAGGTTTTGGAGGTTATTTACTTCTAAAGGAATTAGTGTTTTCTTCTGGACTAGAAAAAGTAATTAAAGTGAAACAATTCAATGATACATCTTCAACTAAATTAGAACTAGAATCACTCTTATGGGCTTTAAATGAGACTAATACAAAAAATCATAAAATAGTAGTTTATACTGATTGCCAAAATATTATAGGTCTAAACGATAGAAGAGATAGGTTTGAGAAAAATAACTATATTACTGGTAAAGGTAAGCTGATAAAGAACCATGAACTATATAAAGACTTTTTTAAAATTGTTGATACTTTAGACTTAGAGTTCATTAAGGTAAAAGGTCATAAAAAGTCATCTATCAAAAATGAGATAGATAATATTTTTACCCTTGTAGATAAAGCGACAAGAAATGCTCTTAGGAATAGCACTTTATAAATTTAGTAAACTCGCTAATTATGGTAGTTTTTCCACTCTTTTTTTACTCGATAGATTACACCTCGACTTAACTCTAAATCTCTTGAAATCTTTGCTATACTCTCTCCATCAATAAGCCGTTTATTAATATCAAGTTCTTGTATATAGTTAGTTGTTTTTTGCCCGCACTTCTGACAACTTTTGGTATTACCACTTTTAAGGTTAGAATATGTTGCATACATTATTTTATTACAAAGCATACATAAACATTTATATTCAGCATGAGTATTTTTCTTTCTCTCAAATTTCAATACATATATGTCATTAAATATGTGATTTGTAATGTCTATTCTTTTACTCATGGCTTCCTCCTTAATCATAGCTAGTAATTTCTGTATTGTTTTTGAAACATTATACTTTAAATATCTACAGACTTGAATATTACCTAGACAGGGTGGACACCTAGACACAAAATCAGCCACAAGAAAGCATCAACTGTTTTTAAACAGTTGATGCAGTAGTCTCTTTTATAAATTTATAGCCTTAAAGAGTTTTAAAATAGCTTCTTTATTTATATCAATATAATTTGACTTTATCTCAATACTAAAATCTTTCAAGTCTTTAGCATCAGTTGTATGAGGAATAAGAACACTTAGTGTCTCTTCTCCATCTTTTATAAATGGTACAACTATATGGTCACTCTCTTTTGTATCTGACTCTAAAATTATTCTTTTTACCAATTTTAATTTATTATTTTTCATCTTAATATCCTATAAGCCCAAGAGCTTTTTTTGTACTCTCACTAAAATGAGCTTCTTCTTTTTTAGCACTTTTTTCTTCCGTTTTCTCTACCTGTTTCATTAGATGCTCGTGTTCTGCTTCTGTTAATTTTTCTTTCATCGTATAGCCTTTATCTGTATTTCTAATTTGTTGGCTTTCTCTGAAATTTGCCACAAGAATATATGAAGAGGATGGTAAACAATGATGCAAAGAGAGAGCGACTCTCTTTGACTCCATTTACTGCTTATTTTAGTACTTACAGTTTTTGCAGAATGAAGATTTAAGTTGTAGTACTTTATGTATTTGTTCTTACTTGAAAATGACTTTGTATTTTTCTTATAAACACTTCAGAGATAACCAGTCCTCATTTCTATAGTAACTGGTCTTAGCCAAAAAGATAAAAAAATACTTTTTGAAAGTAAGAGAAATTGCCTACATATACCATAGAAATATATCTATCAATAGCATGAAAGGAGACAAAATGCAATTAATGACAGAAGAGTTAAAAAAGACACTTCCAAAAATGTATTCAAGTGAGGATACTAAGTTGGAAGATAAAATAGTCTATGCAAAACTGTTCACCCCTGATAGTAATTGGACATGGTTCATACTAGAGTTTGATGGTGAAGATACATTGTTCGCAATGGTGCATGGACACGAGAAAGAGTTAGGTAATGTTAGTTTATCTGAACTTGAAAGTGTAAGAGGTCCAATGGGGCTAAAAATAGAAAGAGACTTGCATTTTACTCCAACACGATACGGAGATATAAAATGTTAGTAGAGTTAAGAGATGTCGAGGTTTATGTAGAACCTGATGACATATTAAGTAAAGCATTAAGCGATGGGGATTTATCCATCTCTGATGCAATTAGTATCTGCGAAGAAGAGGCAGGTGCAAGTGAGGTATTAGATTCAATAGATGATGAAGATATTCAAAAATACTGTAACGATAAAGAGTTAGAGATAGAGTGTGATTTTGAGATGATGGCTAAGAACCTAAAAGGTTTAAGTCAAGAGCAACGAGCGAGTTTGCTTTGGCTGATAATAGGCATTAATGATAGTGAGATTAAAAAAGTTGTAACGGTGGAATTAGTGATTCCAAAGTTGAATAATTTAATCCAAGTAAAGAGAAGTATAAACCCAGTGTGGGATTATATGGACGATTATTACTTCTGTGTCATAGACGATACAGAGGTGAATATACGAGGCTATAGTGAAGACAATAAAAAAAGTTTTCATCTATGGATGTATAACAATAAAAATGATGATGAACTAGTGGATGCTATGTTTACATCATACAGTGAACTTCAAGAAGCGATGATGAAAATCATTAAAGGAAATATTACATTTCCCTCAGTTGAGAGTTTATTAAAAATAAGTACAGGAGCAAGAAATGTATAACCCAAGAGAGAGATATTACGAGAGAATGAACACTAATCAGAAGAGAGGTTTATCAAGACGTACAGGACATAAGTTCGCTGATTCAATCGGTGGATGTAGTTCTAACTACAGAGATTAGGAGATTAAAATGAGAAGAGATTATAAGAGAAAACCCAAGAGTAGAGAAAAAAGAGACAGTGAAAAATGTGTATGTAATTACATAATTAATACTAATAACAGTAAAGGAAAATAAGATGAAAGAGTTTGAAGATTTACCAAAAGAGTTACAAGAGAGAATAGAGGAAATCTGCGATATAGACCCATATGGTTTAAATCCTAATACCCTCTACAAAAATGTGTATAACTCAACAGGAAGTTATGAACAGTTGGCAAATATATTTGAGATTATACCTTCGTTAGTGAAGGCAATTAAAGAGAGTTAAAATAGGTTTAGGCGAAAGCTTGAACCTACTTTATTGCAATGATTTGTCTAGGTGTCTAGAGTGTCTGGGTAAAAAGTAACTTCAATAAAAATATTTATAGTTTTTTTTCACTACTTTTCAAATCGATAAATCAGATAAATATTTATCGATTTTTTATCGATTGAGAAATACTCTGTGTTATAACCTCTCTTAGTGTTAGATATACAACACTCTTTCAATTTTCTTCTCTAATCAAATCGATAAATCTATAATTTTAAACCTTTTGGTAAAAAGAAAAGTAAGAAATAGTTTTTTAGTAATGTTGTAAAAATATCGATTTATAGATTTATCGATTGAAACCATCAGAGGGTGTTTTAAATCCTTGACTATCAGTACTTTCGATATGAAATCGATAAATATTTATCTGATTTATCGATTTATTATTAGGTATGTTAAATATAACATACCCAACAAATATTAGTATTACATCTAATCATATCCACTAATAGAACTATTAGAATTTGCAAATCGTACTGTATCAAGATACCTATCTTCAAGAAATTGGTATACATCACCAAATTGCGAATAGTTAGTATCTGTTACTGCTGCAAAATCATCAGCGAGTGCTATTTTAAAAAGAAGGTATGCCTTATCTATTTTTTGTTTTTTCCATTTTTGTAGTTTTTTTAAAATCTTATCATCGTTATCAAGTACATCAAGTAAAATATTTATGATGATTTGTAAGTGTTTTCTAACAACACCCATATTTTTTGTTGACTCAAGTTGTTGTTGTACGATTGCTAATGCATCAGCAATTACTAAATGTTTTTTATAACCAATTTTACTTGGTGGTATATATAATGTTCCCATTATTTAATCCTTATTTATAGTAGGTCGAAACCTACAGAATATTAAGTATCAAAGAGCTCTAACTCTAAGATACTAATCTAACTTTAAAGGTGTTACCTTTCTGCTCTATCCCAGCTTCTTTTAAAGCATTTTTTATCTTTGTTAAATTACCTCTTTTCCCAATAGGTAATTTAAAATGACTTGAAATTTCTACAGATGTTTTCCAAACATAATCAGTATGTGTAAAATCAATATTATTGATTGCTTGAGGAGGTAAAATTCCTAAAGGGTCACTTTGAATCGCATTACCTGTTCCAAGAGTATCAGCGATAACTTTTTCAATAATATCATCAACAGGACTTATCATCATATGTTGATTATGTTTTTGATTTAACATCTCGTAAAGTTCTTTATCCTCTCTCTCATCAATCCACCACTTCTCACCACTCTTATACATATCATATACTTGAGCCCATAACTGCTGTTTATCAATTTTCATATATTTTTCATAATCAATCGACTCTAAAGCAACTGGTTGAAATCTTCTGTTACCTGTTGGGTCTACAAGAAAATTAGTATCATTAACACTCGCCCCAAACGAGGTTCTTCTTAAAAAAGATGATTCACTTCTTGCATATGGTAATCGAAACCTATCTGTACTCAAACTCATAAATGCTTTTAGACTTGCAATATCTTTAGTAAAGGTTGAATCTAACTCTCCAAGTTCTGTTATACCTGCACATATAGCAAGTTTAATAGAGTCTTTTGAATGAGTATCTAAGTGAACGCCAGCTCTTACATATTTACGAAGTTCTTTTGGAAGTAACCCCTCAAAGAATTTTGTTTTTGAAAGACCTTGACCACCAACAAGTACGAGTACTGATTCAAATCTTGGAAGTGCATCTTCTCTTGGAGTGTCTTTAACATAATCCCAAGCCGCAATAGTTTGAAGTAACCACAAAGTAAGTATCTGATTTACATAAACTTCAGGGTCATTACTTTTTAAACATGAGATAACTTCACTTACTCTATCAACACCATTCCACTCTTTAGACTTAACCATATCCATTAAAGGGTTATACGAGTTATTATCTATAATCGCTGGAAGATACTCAATGATTTTTTCAGGTAAACCAACCTTGATAGCTTCACTTTTAATCTTTATAAATTGTGAGTTGACCATATCATCAGTTTGTTTATTAAAACCATTATGGTTACTCTCTGCTTTTATTACTCCCTCTTTTAAAATCTCATCATAACGAACATCAATATTCATATATTTTAAAAATACAGCTAAATTATCAATAGTGTTAAGCAGTCTAATCTCACCATCCACATACTTAAAGTCTGGAAATAGTATCTTCATTACACGAGTGTTTAGCTCTTTCATACTACTTACAATTTTCTTACCTTTAAGGGTATTTGCAAGTTCTTTTCTAAACTCTTGTGGAACTTCTGCACCATCACATAAAGCTACAATATCAGTAACAAACTTCTTATTATCAACTGCACTTGATGCTACAACTTTATTACAAATTTCTTCTATGATTATCTCGTTAGCTACAAGTTTATAGTTAACTCCACCACTTTTAAATGAGTGAACTATTATCGAGTTATCATTAACATATACCATCGCAACATACTCATTAACTATAGGGTTTATTGGGTCCAAAACTTGTAAGTTATTGTACTCTTGAGGATTCAAAAACACATCTGATACTTTAACTACTCCATCCTTTGAGTTTAATATATCATCAGCTGTGAGAACACCATCAGTAACTTTTCGTTTGATAGTTTTAACCGCGACTTCTTTAGTGATACCTTGAGTTTTTACTAGTTCATCAGACTTATTTTCGACATATTTATCTCTAATGATTTTAGCTTCGGCTCTTTTTAGCTCTTTTTCATCTTCAAAGAGAATTTTTCCTTTACCATCGTTATGTGGAATATCACTTAAATCTCTAGCGATACCTATCTCAACTGTAAAATAATCATCAGGTTTTATCTGTGTTAAGTTTGGTGCTAAAGTTGGATTTGCTTCAAATAGTAATCTCTCTTGAGATAGTACAACTTCATCAAATACTTGACGCTGTAATAAACTTCCCGATTTAGATATTTTCACATGACCATACCCTTTAGTCCAACAGAGATTTTTAAAACTATCTTTATATTCTTGCACTCTTTCGTTAGTCGCATTTGAGACTAGAGTATAAGCATGAAATGAAAGTTTTCTATTAATACAAACATCATCTTTATGAATCCCATAACTAGAACCATAAGTCACACCTATTTCACAATTATTTAAAGATGGGTCAATATCTCTTAAAACTTTCACATAATGCTCAGGAGATTTTATTTCAAATCCAAACTCATCAGGGTCATAGTCAAAGCATAAAATGTTATCTTCATTAAAAGCAAACTCATATTTAGTTCTTTTAACTGAGTTTGGTACATTCATTCCAGTAGAAGATATCATTCCACTTAACTCTTGTGTTTTTGGTGTCGATGGAATAATTGCTTCATTTGCCTGTAGAGTTTTAAATCTTGAAAACAGTTCTCTTATATTATTGACACTTTCTACTTGGAATGTACCATGAGTTAAAAGTGCATTACTACTTTTGTTTCCATCACTATCAAAACTTTTATTTAATTTTGCACCTATAGCTTGAACTACTGTATAGTTAAAACTCATATCACACTCCTTTATCACTTATAAGATTATCAATAAAACTTGCTAACGCTTCTATCGGTATTCTAATTGCTGATTTTTTAGCCACTCCAAGCTTTACACTTCTGAGTGGATTTATATCTGCATTTATATAGTTATTTACACTACTTTGTGAGACTCCTAAAACTGAGCCAACTTCTGATTTAGTCCATAGCAGTCTGCTACCTGAACTTTGCATTAACATTTCTAATGTTGTATTTATGGGAACCATTATTTCCACCTATCTATTAATATACAAGATATATACGATTGTCATATCTATACTTATTTGTTAACTGAGTTGTTTGAAAAGTTTATTTTCGAGTGCTGTTCTGATAGTAAAGGATTTCTTACACTATCCGAAATTATTGTCTAGGTGTCCAGTCTGTCTAGATAAAAAAGAAGTTTGACAAGTATGGAAACACTTGTCAAATTCCAAAACTATGAGATACACTCTTCCCACCTTGAACCATCATAATCTATGTTATTAAGCTTCTTCATATCAGTATAATGCTTCATACTCTTATCTCTAGTCTCGTAGATTCGTGAATTTTTTCTCACACCATCAACTGTCCGTTTCCCTTTAATATCAAGGTCGATATCTTTTAGTATATGCTTTTTCATAGCTTTTGCAAATCCAAGAGAATCAACATTTACTCTACCACCATTGGCACGAGTGTGTTTTGCGAAGCTTTGATATAAGGCTTCGTTCGTAATATGTAGTCTCCCATCATAAACAACTTCATATGATACATATGGAATTACACCAGTTTCAAGACAATTCAACCACCATAATTCAATAGTTGTAAAGCTCTCTAAAACTTGAGCTTCTGTCACTTCATTCTTTGGTGGTGTTTTTAAGTAGTTTTCCCATGGTTTATAATCAAACTTCATTAGGTCATACATAAGTGACTCATAAAAGCCCTTCGTTTCAAACACTTCATGAAGCTCATTGAAATAATCAGTATCTCCTATCTTGGCCTCTGAGATTACAGGATATATAAATCTTCTTTCATCTGCTGTTTGAACAACTGCCATGTCATCATTACTATCGATTATCACACGGATAAAATTGTCTGCGCTATAAGTAGCACCACCTTTAATCTCATATGTAAAGTTTTTTTCCGTAATGACATTTTTAAGCTTTGAAATCACTCGCTTGTTGTCAGTAAAAGTTAGCTCGTTTGCATAGAACAGTAAAGTACTCTCAAGGTGGTTGTTGAACTCTCCAAGAAGTCTTTTATTATCAGCACTTTGGTAAAAGTAACCTTTCAGTAGTTCACCTATCACTTTTACAAAAGTAGATTTACCCGTACCTTTTGAAGAAAGTAGTACAATAGCAGTTCCCATTTTCTTAGATGGGTCTTGTAACATTTGTGCTAAAAAGCTCCATGTAATGTTATACATTTTGTCATCACCATTACATATAACATCTTTTACAAAATCTTTGAACATTGTTATATCAATTAGATTCTGTGTTGGATATGCAAACCCTTTAAAAAGATTGTAAGCTTTATCTTTCTTGATACACGATGGGTCAAACTTCGTATCTACAAATGCAGGTCTTTTTTCACTCTCTATCCAAATATCAACAGCATGAGCACCATCAACTTTTTTATTAGCGAAAAGATTTCTAAGTTCTGAGATAGACGAAGTAACTAAGCCATGTTTAGTTGTATTAATGATTTGAACTTTACCTTGGTTGTTAAGCAGTGCATAGTCTTTCATAATAGTAAAGGCTTTTTTCATACGTACACGTGTAGCAATTGATGAAGTTACAGTCTTCTTAGCTTTTGCTTGAGCTTTAAGTACATCAGAAACAAAAGAGTTAGACTTTTTAATAAACCCTAGAAATACAAGTTTCGTATTAATATCTTCTACCGACTTATGTGATATTTTTGAGAAAACGATACACTCCAGTAGTCTTTTTATAAATATTTTTGTATCTACTCTATCAATGCCGACTGTATTAAGTATGTAACCAATTGTTTCAGGTGTATATAGAATTTTATATGTTTCTCCATTTCTTAATTCTGTTGTATATTTTGCATCAAAAAAATGACGATGAGTTATGATTCCTGAACCTACCAACGGTTGAATAACATCATTCACTATATGAGTGTTACCAGCAATAAGTAATTTCTCTATTTTAGACTCTTGATTTGATGTATGTGTCGTTACTCTCATATCAATATTTAATACTTCATCATCAAGTAGTTGGCTTACAACTTTAGCTGTTCTATTGACAGAAAGGTAGCCATGTGTTCTAATCAATCCAAGTCTACTTTCCTCTTTAATTTTTATAACTTCTTTGTCTGTTGGTGCTGTCAAAAATTTTGCCCAAGGAATGCTAGAAGCATTTATACTCTTTAGTGGTAGTTTAACTATTGATTCTAATGAGGTGTTATTAGTAGTTTCAGTTGTATCGTGTAGTACTTCTGTTTGAGTACCTACTTTATCTGTAACTGCATCTTGAGATTCAATTTGCTTCGGTAACTCTACCGTTACTTGTTCCTCAGTCTCAAAAATTTCTTGTATTTCTTCGTTAATAATAGTCGTTTCCGCTTCAGTTGTTACGATTGCAGTGTCAGTGTGGTTTATCATCATTCTTCCTTGTGTTTCAAATGTAGTTGCTGGCCCAGCACCCTCAAGTGCTGTAGCTTTATCAGTGTTTGTAGTTGGTCGAGCCATTATATTTTCCATCATCTTAATCCACCATCATTTCAATTGCTGGTTCATAACCATCTTCTGCTAAATCACATATCATCTCAAAACCCATCTCTGCATCTTGCTCTATCCCTTTACCGAGACTCATCGCCATTGCTAAGTTAAATATCGCTGGTTCATACCCTTGACTAGCTGCTTTTTGAAGTAGTGAGACTTCTCTTGTATAGTTTTGAGCTACATGCTGACCATTGTGATAGAAGATACTAAGAGCATAAGTCCCATTCTCGATGTCCATATCATCTAGTTCAGTTGCTAAATCAAAAGCCGTTTTATAATCCTCTTCCTCTATAAGTGAAGTGAATCTAGCCATAACTACATCTAGTGTCTCTCCACATTTAACTAAATTACCTGCTCCACACCCTCCGTTGCAACATTCACAATCACACTCCTCTTCTTCTAACTGCTCTACAATGCTCATCAGGTCACTTCCTAAATCAATTCTTAGTGCTTGGTTATGTATTGTCTCAACTTGCTCGTTTGCTACTAATATGTTTAATCTCTCTGTACTATTTGTAATTGCTTCCATAATCTCTTCCTTTGACCCGAAGGTCTAACCCACCGAAGCCGGAGGCTTCTGATAAATACCATTTGCAACCGGTAAAATACTCTTAGTTATTTTGTGCCGAGTGAATTATAGAAAAGTGTGAAATTTATTTAGAAAAGTTTTAATGTCAAAACTTTTCTATTGTGAGAAATTTGGAGTGATTGGGTCTAATGGATTAAGACTAAATGGAGAGGATTAAATTATTTTCTGATTATTTTTTGCAGATGTTACTAGATCATTAATTTTACTAATTTCTTTTTCGATAGCTTTTGTTCTATTTTTTTCTTCTTTCTCGGTAAACTCTTGAGTTTGTGTGTTATCTCTTGTACCTAAAATTTCTTGATAAATTTGCATCTTTGTATCTTTAGTTGTCTTACTATACTCTTCTTCATCAGCTTTATGATCTTCATCTTGAGAATACAATGCATATTTCTTCTGATGACTTATTTGCTCTACTCTATATGTGTAGTAGTCATATGCAAAAAAAGCATCTGCTACACTTAATCTACTGTTCTCTTCAATAGGTATATCAAATAAAGGAGGTAGAATATTAGATGATACTACTTCATCAAGGTTATCTATAATAGCATTTAAATAAGCCTTGATTTGCTTACTATCTGTACTTAAGTCAACGGCAATATTTAAGGTTGAGTACTCTTTTATCTTAGGATAATAGTAAGAATATCTCACTGTGTTAGAAATAGTATCTCTCTTTACATCTAGTTGTAAAATATCTACCTCTAGTTCAGTTAACTCTTTTTCACCTAAAGCACTTTCATAGTTAAGTGCTATATTTTGCTCAAGTTTCATATTGTTTTTCATCAGCATTGCTCTATGATACTGATGAACATTTTCAAATTCTGATGTAATTTGAAAAGTAGTAATCTTATTTTTTTCATCATGTGAGATTATTTTATACTGCGATGCTCTAACAGTATTATCGTAGTAATACACAAAATTTACTATCTCGTAGATAAAGGGATTAATTGACCAATGTTCAAATTTATTGTGCTCTGTATAAATTTGGTAAGGAACTAAAACAAGTTTCTTTATTAGCTTAGTTAGATATTCAATATGTTTGAGGTAATTTTTATAAGGTTCTTCAGAAACTAGAGGAGTGGCATTTGTATTTATACCTATTTTAGAGTTATCAAAGTTGTGAAATGAATCATATTTAAAAATACCATCTTTTAAAAAGTTATCTTTATAATATGCAACTGCATCTTCTATCGCATATACATTTTCTTTAACTCTTGCCTGTATTTCAAACTGTATAGCAACCTTATACTCTAAACCATAGTTATGGTTTTTATCTGTATAGCACTTAATGATTTCATATCGAGCTTCATCTTTGTCTGGAAGTAATGTAAAGAAGTAAAATAAGAAATAATTTTCATCATTCATTGCCTGCTTTTTAAAAAGACTTTTAGGTATATCCTCGTGTAATTCTTGATTTTGGTTTGCATCTTCGGGATCATCAAAATCTGGATCATAATCGTTAGAACCTTGATATATCAATGCTTGCCAATTATATTGAGTAATGTTGTTCATAGCATCTTGATTTACACTAAACTTAGGAGCTTTATAGGTATATAGGGAACTTCCATTTATCATTTTCAACCTTTTAGAAAAGTTCTTAACTCAAAACTTTTCTATTAAAAAAATCATATTTCATACTATTACACTCTGGAAAGATATTTAATACTAGGAGTTATTATGACACAAATTAGCGAACAACCCTCTACTCAAATATTAGTAGAGCAACTATTTAAACTTTATAACAAGGTTGTCTTTTCCAAAGAGAACCTTGCAAAAATAATGGATGTATCTATCTCATACATCTCAAAATCTATTGCAAGAGGATATGGAATCCCTAATTATAAAAGATTAGGCACTAAACAGAACTCCAAAGTCATCTTCAACATCAATGATGTAGCCGAGTTTTTGAACGATACTACTAAAACACTATAGGGGGAGCAAGGGAGTATGACAAACAACGTTAACACAACTATATTAATTCTCAGTTTGGTTGTACTCTCTCTGCAATATTATCAAACAATTTTAATAAAGGAAATAATTATGGCAATGCAAAAATCTAAGAAGTTCCCCGGAGTTTATTCAAATACCCTCAAAAATGGGGATATAGCTTACTTTGTGGGCTACAACGATATCGAAGGAAAGTGGAAAAAAGTAAAAATCGGGATGAAATCTCATGGAATTACAGAGAACTATGCCAATGGAAAACGCATTGAGTACATCAATATGACTCGTTTAAATGAGGACCCGATGGCTCATAAGAAAACGAAACAATTACTCAAGGTTAATGCTATCGCGGATAGCTATTTTGAGTATCTTGAAGCAACAGGAAAAAAGGATATTTATAACCCAAAGAACCGTTATAATTTACATATCAAGCCTTATTTGGGAGTAAAGAGTATCTCTCACCTTACTAAAGCTGATGTTCTAACTATCAAAACAAGACTCTTAAACAGTAGGTCTAAGGCTACAACTAAGCATGTCATATCATTGGTCGCAACAATCATAAATCATGCTATAAGTAGCGATAACATTCGTTTTAACGGTAAGAATGTATGTGATGGTTTAATGGATGATTTAAAACTTGATAACCAACGCATGAGTTACCTTACACAAGAGAACATACGAGAACTGTTAGAGTCAATTAAAGATGACCCCGAAGTAGATTTATTTACCCGATTGAGTCTATCAACAGGTGGACGCCTAAACTCTATTGTAAACTTAACAGCCAAATCTTTTAATGGCTCAAATATTACTATTTTTGACTTTAAATCGCAAACTACCTACAACTCTTTTGTTTCAGAATCTCTGCTTCCAAATATGGATGAGACTCTCAAAGGGCTCAAGCCAAATGATTATGTTATTGGAGGGAGTAAAGAGATGTATAACCCAAGAACAATACAGAGAAGATTGAAAATACATTTAGATAAACTCTTTAATGTTGGACTTGATACAAAGGATGCTCAGAACCGTATCGTTGTACATTCTCTTCGTCATACTTTTGCCAGTTTACTAGTAATAGCTGGAACTCCAATTTACAATTTAATGCGCTTGATGAACCATGCATCGATGGAGATGTCCATGCGCTATGCTCATTTAGCACCAGACTCAGGGAAAGAAGCAATAAATAATCTCATCACTGTTCAAACTCCAAATGATACATCTTCAACAACTACACTTCAAGCTTAATATTAGAGTATCATTTGAGGCTCAATACTTTCTAAACCGGCAAAAATATTCAACTTTTTTTTCTAATATTTTTGTCGGTTGTCATACCGGAATTTTCCGGTTAGCATTTTTACACCCCAATTAAAAAATAAGTATCATTTTTACACATAATTTCTGCCGGTTTAGACAAACCGGAAAAAAAGTGTATTCAGTCTAAAACCCCTGTGTATAAGGGTTCTGAGTAATTGTGATTATCTATGAGTATCATACTGATGAAAGCGAAGCAGAAATACAAATAGTCACGGCATATAGGTGGGGTAAAAAAGAAGCTTCAAATGAAAGTATATGTAAGATGGGTGCTGTTAGGTGTTTGAAAGTCCCGGAATATAGCCGGAATAAGGTTTAAAATAGTGTTTTCTGAAATGATATAAAAAGGCTTTAAAGTACCTAATTAACGATGTTCTAAGAGTTTTAAAATTGATTTTATTTGAGGTATGGCTCCGGATGCTGGATTCGAACCAGCGACCAAGTGATTAACAGTCACCTACTCTACCGCTGAGCTAATCCGGAACATTAAGTTGTAGTTTCGATAAATGGCTCCGGATGCTGGATTCGAACC
>Ga0256824_10000626_pt1 | contig 13708 bp, 10 predicted proteins | sample CV67metaG_FD_191570 | JGI IMG/M metagenome (GOLD analysis project Ga0256824, IMG submission 191570) | Hydrothermal vent microbial communities from East Pacific Rise, Pacific Ocean - CV67 | ecosystem: Environmental > Aquatic > Marine > Hydrothermal vents | place: Pacific Ocean: East Pacific Rise...
ATTTTTTTTATAAAATGAGGATAATAATAATATCCTCTATTAGCCATAATAACTGCTAAATTTGCCATTTCAAACGGACTTACAGACACCTCTCCTTGTCCAATACATATAGAGAAAATTGTACTATACGCCCAACGGTATTCACCATAAATTTTATCATAATATTTTTTACTAGGGATTGATCCTTTTGCAATACCTCCAAAATCTGTTTGAGATTTAGCACCCAATCCAAAACTTTTAACATATTCACCCCATATACCTAACCCTAAGGCTGCATCTTTAAAAATACTGGGTTTTTTACCTTGTTGTATTAATCGTTTTACTACGTAATAAAAATAGGGATTACATGACATTTTTACTGCTTGCCTAACTGTTTGTGCAGATGGATGGTTATGGCAACCAACTAAACTTTTGGTGCATGGAAAACCACTATTTTGAGTGATAACTCCTTCTTGCATAGCTGATAACGCCATAATTAACTTAAACGTTGAACCTGGTGGGTAAATTGAACCTGTCGCCCTATTTAATAATGGTTTTAAAGGGTCTCTTTGTAATACGCCATAATTCTTTCCCAAACGCCTTCCAACAAGTAAATCTGGATCAAATGATGGTGCAGAAATCATAGTTAATATTTCACCGGTAGATGGTTCAATTGCAACTATACTTCCTAATTTATTTTTCATTAGTTTTTCGCCATAAGCTTGTAATTGCCAGTCAATTCCTAAAGTTATATTTTTACCCGATTTTGCTAATGTATCAAAGTCGCCATTTTCATAACTACCTGTAGAAATACCTATAGCATCTTGTAACAAATACTTTACACCTCTTTCACCTCTAAGGGTTTTTTCGTATTGTCTTTCAATTCCACTCCTTCCAATATAATCTCTTGATTTGTAATAGGGTTGATTCTTTATGTCCCTACGATTTACTTCATTCATATACCCTAATAAATGACCAGCAACATGTTTCGGGTATGTTCTTAATGTTCGCTCTACTTCAAAAAATCCTGAATATTTATAAAGTTCTGGGCCTATCTTTGAAAAGTCATCAGGGGAAATTTGTTTTTCAAATTCAGATGCTTTTCTATAGGAATAATCTCTTGCTTTTAGGATTCGTTTTGTATATTCTTCAATGGTTATACCAATTAATTTTGCAAATGCTATTGAATCAATTTCTTTTATTTCTTTTGGAATTACCATTAAATCATAATGAATTTCATTAGCAATAAGTTTCTCATTATTTCTATCAAAAACAATACCTCTTGCAGGGTATGTAATTACTTTTCGTTCAGAAATCTGAGCAGCTCTTTCTACCCATTGTGAATCAATTAATTGCATATATGCTAACCGAAATAGAAATGCTAATCCAATAAGAATAAACATTAAACTAATAGTAAACTTTCTATTACCGTAATTATCCATTATTTTTTGGTTGGTTTATACAATAAATATTGTAATAAAATAATAATAAATAAAGTAACGATACTACTAAATATAGTTTTCAATATAATTGTTAAAATCAAATCAAATCTTAACATTTCAAATATAAAAAACCATAAGTGATGAATGACCACAATAAATGTAGAGAATGTTAAAAACCATGATTTACCCATGTCATGAATACTTGGTAATAATAGTTTATCATAACCATCTCTTGGTCTTAAAAGTTTAAGAATAGAAGGTCGTAAGTATGCAATTAATAAACTGGATGAAGTATGTAATCCAAATGTGTCACTAAATAAGTCAACACCCACACCTAAGATTAATGAAACACCAATTGTTAGTGTGAGTTTTGTACTAAAAGGTAGCATAATTATGGCTATCACATAAATCATTGAATAAACCAACCCGCTAAATTGAATTTGATTAAACACTAATCCTTGAAGTAGGATAATGAATAGAAAATAAATACTATATTTTACCCAAGGATTATTCATTGAAATAAGTTTGTTCTATTGATTTTTGTTCCAATTTCAGTAAATTAGTTACAAGATAAACTGTATACATTTGTGAAAAATTAGTTCCTAAGTTGACGTTTATTTTTAGAGTTAATGATCCATTGTTCTCAAAGTCATCATTAATTTTGCCTATGATAATACCTTCTGGAAATACACCATTTGATCCCTTAGTTAATACCGTTTCACCTCCTTTAAGTTTTATATCACTTGTTACACCATGTAATTGACAAATGTTAGAATTAGTACCATCCCACTTTATTTGTCCTTTTACACCTTCATATTCTTTAATTTTAGCACTTATGTTTACTTTGTCTGATAGAATTGTTTTAATAATAGAGTAATGTTTGGAAACATCTATAACAAACCCTACAATTCCATTATCCGAAATTACACCCATACCTTTTTCTACACCCAAAATAGTACCCTTATTAATTGTAATATAATTGTTTCTTTTATTTGTAGTAGAGTTTATTACTGTTGCTGGAATATATTCATATTGTTGTTCGTAAATAGTATCATTTATGGAAAATACTCTATCTTGTAATTGATAAAAACTACTTGGTTGAATCGCTAATAACTTTGCATTAGATTTAGCTAAAGAATCCAATGATTCCTCCAACATGAAATGTTTTGAAATATTATGACGCTTTTCTAACATCCAACCTGAAATGGCAGATGAAGAATTAATGAATGTTGATTTATGGTAGTTTTTTGAGTTAAAAAACAAGCCTAGAATAAAAACTTGCATAAAGAAGAAAAATAAAAAAGTTCTAAATTTCTTTAAGAAGTTAAATAGGTTTTTCATTATTTATAACTCAATTCTTGCCCAAGGCGTTTTTTACTTATCTTTCTAAGAAATGGAATTTATCTATATTCTTTAACGCAATACTTGTTCCTCTTGCTACAGCTCTTAATGGATCTTCAGCAATGTGTACAGGTAATTTTGTTCTTTCAGAAATTCTAATATCTAAACCTCTTAACATTGATCCACCACCAGCTAAGTAAATACCTGTTTTGTATATATCTGCTGATAGTTCTGGAGGTGTCATCTCTAAAGCGTTAAGTATTGCTTGTTCTATTTTAGCAACCGATTTGTCTAATGCATGTGCTATTTCAGAATAAGATATCATGATTTCTTTTGGAATACCAGTCATTAAATCTCTACCACGAACGGCATAAGGTTCAGGAGTTTTTTCTTCTGGTAATTCTAATAAAGCAGAACCTACTTCAATTTTAATTTGTTCAGCAGTACGTTCGCCAACTAAAATATTGTGTTGACGTCTCATATATTCTTCAATATCTCTTGTAAAATCATCACCAGCTACACGAATAGACTTATCACAAACAATTCCTCCTAATGCAATGACAGCAATTTCAGAAGTTCCACCGCCTATATCAATAATCATATTACCCATTGGCTCAATAACATCAATTCCAATTCCAATAGCAGCTGCCATTGGTTCGTGAATTAAATATACATCTTTAGCCCCTGCATGTTCAGCAGAATCTCTAACGGCTCTTTTTTCAACCTCAGTAATTCCAGAGGGGATACAGATTACCATTTTTAAACTCGGTGTAAACAGTCTCGATTTTTGATTAATCATCTTAATCATTCCACGAATCATTTGTTCTGCCGACTCAAAATCAGCAATAACACCATCTTTTAATGGTCTAATAGTTTCAATTAACTTATGGGTTTTACCATGCATTTGTTGCGCTTTTTTTCCAATTGCAACAATTTTTCCTGATTGTATATCTCTTGCAACAATTGAAGGTTCATCTACTACAACTTTATCATTCATAATGATAAGTGTGTTTGCTGTTCCTAAATCAATTGCAATTTCTTGCGATAAAAAGTCAAATAATCCCATTTAATGTCCTCCGAATTTAATATTTCTATGTTTATTCTATAATTGTACTAAATTTTATTGGATTTGTTACCAAAACCAAGGTTAATTTAGATTAATTCATGTTTTTTAGTGTTTAAAGTGTCTATTTCCTGTAAATACCATACTCATATTGTGTTCATCACAGTAAGTGATTGAATGTTCGTCTTTTATAGATCCACCTGGTTGAATTACTGAAGTGATTCCAACTTTGTCTGCAATTTCTACACAATCAGGGAAAGGAAAAAATGCATCTGAAGCCATAACCGCTCCTTTCAAATCAAATCCAAAAGTTTGCGCTTTGTGAATGGCTTGGTTTAAAGCATCTACTCTTGATGTTTGTCCTGTTCCACTTGCTAATAATTGACCATTTTTTGCAATTACAATTGTGTTAGATTTTGTATGTTTTACTAATTTATTAGCAAATTCTAAATCTTTTAATTCTTGTGCAGTTGGTTCAACCTTTGTGATTGTTTTAAAATCTGCAATTTTATCAGTAATTAAATCTTTGTCTTGTTCTAAAACACCATTTAATATTGTTCTGAATTGTTTTTTAGGTAAAACAACTTCTTTTTGAATTAATATAACTCTGTTTTTCTTTCCTTTTAACACCTCTAAAGCATCAGTATCATAAGCAGGAGCGATAACTACTTCACAAAATAATTTATGAATTTCGTTTGCAGTTGCTATGTCAATTCTTTTATTAGCAATTAAAATTCCACCAAAAGATGAAACAGGATCACCAGCTAAAGCATCATTGTAAGCTTCTAATAAAGTTTCTCTTGTTGCTAAACCACATGCGTTGTTGTGTTTTAAAATGGCAAACGTTGGTTTTTCATCTTTAAATTCAGCTATGTAATTAACAGCAGCATCTACATCTAACAAATTATTATAAGATAATGCTTTTCCGTGTAATTTATCAAACATTGCATCTAAATCACCATAAAAAACACCTGATTGATGAGGGTTTTCACCATATCTTAACCCGTTTGCTGGTGCATAACTTGCTTTGAAAGCACGTTTGTCTTTTTGGTTGAAATAGTTAAATATTTCTGTATCGTAATGTGATGATACATTAAAAGTTGCTGTTGCAAAATCTTTTCTTTGACCTAAAGTCGTACCGTTTCCTTCTGCTAAAATATCAGTTAAAGCTTGGTATTGGTCTTTAGATGGAATGATTACAACGTCTTTATAATTTTTAGCAGCCGCTCTAATTAAAGAAATACCACCAATATCAATTTTCTCAATAATTTCTGCATGACCTGCATCAGATGCAACTGTGTCTTCAAAAGGATATAAATCAACTATAACTAAATCGATTTCTGGAATGTCAAATTCTTTAATTTGAGCTTGATCTCCTTCATTATCTCTTCTGTTTAAAATTCCACCAAAAACTTTTGGATGTAAAGTTTTAACTCTACCACCTAAAATTGATGGGTAAGATGTTAAATCTTCAACTCTTTCAACTTTAATACCCAAATCTTCAACAAATTTTTGAGTACCACCTGTTGAATAAATCGTTACGCCATAATCGTTTAATTGTTTTACAATTACGTCTAATCCTGTTTTGTCAAACACTGAAATTAGTGCGTTTTTAATCTTTTTTTGTTCAGCCATTTTAAAAAATAAAATACAGTTAATAGTTAAGTTTACAAAAATAGGTTAATTCATGTTATAAATGATTGAATTTTAGGAATAAAAACCAATATTTTTTAATTCTAAAGTAATTACTTAAAACTATCCACTTCTACTACATATTTTGTAATTGAAAAACTATCTATTTTTATTTTAATTGGTTCAATAAATTGAAGGTAATTAGGAACTAAAGAATCAGCCATTGGAATTGATGATGGAAATTTTTCTGCGCGGTGGTTAATTTGTTTTCCATTTTTCCAAAAACGATAACATACATGTGGACCTGTAGCTAAACCTGTGCTGCCAACATAACCAATAACTTGACCTTGCTTAACATGTTGACCTTTTGTGGTAGCACGTTTTGACATGTGTAAATATTGAGTTGTGTAAGTTTCGTTGTGCTTTACTTTAACGTAGTTACCGTTTCCACCAGTGTATGATGAGGCAATAACATATCCGTCTGCAGTAGATAAAATTGGTGTACCAGTTGGAGCGGCATAATCAGTTCCTAAATGTGCTTTCCACCTTTTTTGAACAGGATGAAAGCGTCTGCCACTAAACCCAGAACTTATTCTTGAAAACTTAACAGGTGACATTAAAAATGGTCTTTTCATTTCTTTACCTGCTTCATCAAAAAAACCGGATTTATTTTTGGCAGAATCTAACACATAATTAAACGCATAATATTCATGACCTTGATGTTTAAAATAGGCATAATTTACATCAGCAATGGCATAAGGTTTACCCTCTACAGACTTTTCACTGTAAATAACTTTGAATTCATCACCAGGGTGTAATTTAAAAAAGTCAATTGTCCAAGCAAAAACCCCAGCCACATATTCAGACAATTCACCTGTCATATTGGGGTCTTTTAATTGTTGATTAATGGCAAATGTTAAATTAGAGTTTTTTACAATTTCACCTGATAATATTTTTTCGGTTATTGTATTTGGTTTTTGATGTTTTTTAACCACAATTGAATCCGTAAAGTCAAATACAATATAGTCTACCACATTTTTAGGGTAAATGCAGTATTTGGCCTTTTTTGTGGTATCTCCTAATTCTGCTAATATAATAAATGGTTTTCCAACCGAAATGTATTTTAAACCAACGGTACTATCCGCAGCAATATCCGCAGATTGATTAATGTTAAATTGAGAAACTCCATAAGGTGCTAACAAATGACTTAACGTCCAGTTTTTTTGTACAGTATCTCTAATCACCTGAAAAGAATCTAACACAAAACCATATTCAATAATAGGCTCAGGAACAATAACGCTATCTTTAACTCCAACAATTTTTTCGGTTGTTGTAGGTGTCTCGCAAGACGAAATAACTAATAAGAAAGCAAAAACTGCCAATAAAAACTTCATAGGTAAATTTGTTATGTTACAAATTTACAAATCATTTAGGTATGATATTAGAAAAACCGCATTGCTTTATTAATAGTAAATTGTTTAGTATTATTTGATGATAGTTTTTGGGTATTTAGAATACAAATGTAGACTTCTATCTTAAATTCTGTTATTTTTTTGATAGCTTGGAAATAAATTTATGTTTTAAATCCATATAAAGTGTGGATAATTTAATTCTTGTTTTTTATACATAATACTGAAACACCAGTTACTTTACCTGTATTACTTTCTTCTAAATTATTATTTGAAAACTGTCTAATCCAGGACATGATTTTTGCATCTGTTTCGGTTGAACTTGCTCAGTAACCAACCAATTCATTCGAAATGTTCTAATTAAATGTCTAAATCTTCCTAGGTTTTCAGAAAATAAACTTTCATTTCCACTTAATTCTTTATTAATTATATGCCATCCTTTTGGTGCTAAAAGACGAGGGTCGTTTATGGCATACCAATTTTATAATTTTCCTGATTTAGAACCAACAGAAGAGTTGTTTTTATTTCTGGAATTGAATCACCATTTTGGAAGCAATTTACATTTAAATTAGTTGTCATCCATTCTTGATTTTCTGTTGTTACTGTTATATTTTATTTAGATGATTCATTAATACAAGAACTAATATTTATAGTTGCAATGATTAGAATAAAAGAGCTAAAATTGTTTAATTTCATTTTAGATACTTTGTTGTTTCTTGAATTGTATCAATTCTATTTTTTATGTGCCAAGAAGCAAGCTTTTTACTTCACGCTAACATCAGATTTATGGTAATTGCTGCTAACAATTGGGTATAGTTAATGTAATATACCTAGCATATGTTTATTATTAGCTCGGTGTCAAAACCAAAATAATTACAAATAGCTTTTGACTATAATTATGCAAATTAGTCTAGATAATAATATTCAATAGATCTTTCCACTATCTTTACTGGAACACCATTACTAAATTCTACCTTTTTTATCCAATTCCCATTTTTGTCATGCTTGTATGTAGTTTTTGATTTTCGTATCAATTTATTATTTATGTCATAAACTAATACTTTTATTAAAATCCCCTTTTTATCGTAAAAATAAACAACTCTTGTCCTTATATTCTCACCAAGTATAAGTATTTTTTCTGCTAAAAGTCCATAATGATTATATACCCAATCAGTCTGATCCTTTACATTACCATTTGAGTTGTATTTAACTCTTTCAATTTCATTACCAGTTGAATCACGTTTAAATGATGACACTTTTACACCATCTTTGTATAGTACTTCTTCAATGACATCTCCATAATTATTATATTTATTTAATACTTTTTCAGTTATTACTCCGCTCGAGTTAAACTTGCTTTCCTCTATCACATTATCATTTGAATCGTATTTAAAAGTCCGTTTAATGTAAGTGTGGTAATGTTGAGATGTAGCAATCGTTTCAATTACAAGGTTATTTTCATCATAAATATATGATCTTTCACTGATTGATTCACCATCTTCATAATATTTCGATTTAATTCTATTGTTTCTTTTATCATAGAAATAAATCATTTTATTTTTTCGTCCAAAAAAATCACCCTTAACTTCTATTTTTATAACATTATTATTATTATCATATTTCCAAATTTTTTTCCGAACTAAAATATTAGAACTATTAAATTTAGAAGAAAAAATTAGATTATTATGCTCATCATACTCATATAGCGTGATGTTTTTATCTCCATGAGAATCAGTCTCTATTTTTTTATGTGTAGAATAATCTGAATTATATTCATAAGTGACCTTTCTATTAATTACGCCCACAGGCTCATAATTAGTAAATTCAATTAAGCTATCATTCTCATCATATGTGTTTATAGATACAAAACTCAAAGTACCCTCACTATAATGACTCACTTCTATCAGTTTACCACTCTTACTGTAAACATATTTGCCACTAAGACATCCAATGTGATAAGTCTTTTCTGATTTTATAGTACCATTTTCAAAATAATTATTGACCTTCGATAATTTACCATCTGACCTTCTATAATTTACTTTTTCAATAAGAAATCCTTGAGCATTAAAACTTAAATCGTCATAGTCTGAATAACAACATTTATTACCTTTTTCACTCCATTTTAAAGTTTCATAAGAATTAACCTTTATTGATTTTACTTTTCCATATAGTTTATATTTCAATGTATCTATAGCAATTGATGAGGTTGAGTGGGAAATAAATAAAGAAAAAATAACTATGCTTGTTATGTTTTTAATCATATTCTCTAAAGAATTTAAGTTTTATTCTAATAAATATAGTCAATGATATTGATTTAGAATAAAAAACCGCTAAGAAATTAATCTTAACGGTTATTTTTTCTCTAAAATTGACTACAATTCCAAAGTTTCATTCTCTAAATTATATATATAGTAGAGTGAGCTTAGGGAGTTTGATGAGCGAAAGGGTGTCGAACCCTAATCCAAACTTCCAATCATTTTTTTAGGGTCTACCCAATTGTCATATTCTTCAGCTGGCACATATCCCAAACGAACAGCTTCTTCTTTTAACGTTGTTCCGTTTTCGTGAGCTGTATTAGCAATTTCTGCAGCTTTGTAGTATCCAATTTTAGTATTTAAAGCAGTTACTAACATTAGTGAATTATTTACCAATTCATCAATACGTTTTAAGTTTGGCTCAATACCTTCAGCACAGTTGTCGTTAAAGCTTAAACAAGCATCACCTAACAATTCAGCCGACTGTAACAAATTAGCTGCCATCATTGGCTTAAACACATTTAATTCATAATGTCCTTGCATTCCACCAATCGAAACAGCAACATCATTACCCATAACTTGAGCGCAAACCATAGTTAAGGCCTCAGCTTGTGTTGGATTCACTTTTCCAGGCATAATAGACGAACCAGGTTCGTTAGCAGGAATTGTAATTTCACCAATACCCGAACGTGGTCCAGATGCCATACTTCTAATGTCGTGAGCAATTTTATTTAAAGACACTGCTAATTGTTTTAAAGCACCATGTGTTTCAACAATCGCATCATGTGCAGCCAACGCTTCAAATTTATTTTCGGCAGTAATAAAAGGTAAACCTGTAAATTCAGCAATGTATTTTGCTACTAATACATCATATCCTTTTGGAGTATTTAATCCTGTACCAACAGCAGTACCACCTAAAGCTAATTCGCTTAAGTGAGCAAACGTACTTTTTAAAGCTTTTAAACCATGATTTAATTGTGAAGTATATCCGCTAAATTCTTGACCTAAAGTTAAAGGTGTAGCATCCATTAAATGTGTTCTACCAATTTTAACTACATCTTTAAACGCTTCTGATTTAGCTTTAAATGTATCTCTTAATTTTTCAATACCTGGTAATGTTTTATCAACAATCATTTTGTAACACGCAATGTGCATTCCTGTTGGAAAGGTATCATTACTTGATTGTGATTTATTTACATCATCATTTGGTGTTAATGTTTTTTCACCCTCTCCAATTTTAAAACCTGCTAAAACGTGAGCTCTATGAGCAATTACCTCATTTACATTCATGTTAGATTGTGTACCTGAACCAGTTTGCCATATTACTAACGGAAATTGATCGTTTAACTTATTGTTAACGATTTCATCACACACTGCAGCAATAGCATCTCTTTTTTCTTGCGCTAACACACCTAATTCACAATTAGTAAAAGCAGCAGCCTTTTTAAGATAAGCAAAACCATGAACAATCTCTAACGGCATACTTGCCACAGGTCCAATTTTAAAATTATTTCTTGAACGCTCAGTTTGAGGTCCCCAATATTTGTCAGAAGGAACTTTAATTTCCCCAATCGTATCTTTTTCAATTCTGTATTCCATGATTTGTAAATTTAGTCTTACAAAAATAAGAATAGTTTTGAGTTTTTGAATTGATATATCTCAGTATAATTTTTGAAGGTGATCTTTAGACGCTAAATCCTGCTTTCCGTTTCAATATTTATCATAAAACACAACAACACTCTAATTTTAAATGTGCTCATAAAATCGCAATCTAAAATTACGTTTTTGTAAGTGTTTTATTTCAAAATGATTTTCACTATAATCAGGGCGAGTAAAGTAAAAATTTATTCTGACCCTATACTAAGTGTTTTAAACAAAAGAAATTATTTATAAGTAAACACTTCAAAACCTTCATGGTATAGATAAAGGGATAGTAATAAAATAAAAAAATCAGTATAATTGTTGAGCGTAATACCTAAAAATTAGTATCTTTACCCAAAAATTAACAATTATGGCAGTTTCATTAGGTATAGCATTATTTTTAGTAATCGGATTAATGGCATTTTGGTGTTTAACATTTGTATTAGGATTCGCTGTACCATATTGGATGACAATTGGAGTTGTAGAAATGTTAAGACCAAAAAGATTATCAGATAAAAAATAAGTTTTTATAACTTCACTATATTTAAAAGAGCTAAACTATTGTTTAGCTCTTTTTTTGTGATTAATTTTAGTCAACATAGTTTTGCGATTTCCGCAAAATTGTTATCTTTAGTTTATAAAGTTAATAATATGGAATCAGAAGACCTTCAACAAACAATTTTCAATTTAATACAATATACATTTTTTAATGGTGAAAAATTAGTAGATGTTATTCAATCAGATTTAAACATTAGTGCTGATGCTGCTTACCGTAGAATAAGAGGTGATGTTCCTTTAACTATTTATGAAACTAAAACATTGACAGATAAATATAAATTATCTTTTGATACTATTGGGGCATTTAAAAAAGACAAAGTTGTTTTTGACTACAAACCTTTAAGTAATATTGAGTTTAATTTTGCAGGTTACTTAACTAATTTAAGAGATACGTTAAGACGTGTTAAACAAACAGAAAACCCTCATTTATATATTAGTGTAAATGATACACCAATTTTACAATTGTTTAACTTTCCACATTTAACGCGTTTCAAATTCTTTTTTTGGGCAAAATCATTTTTAAGTATCGAAGAATATAAAAACAAAAAATTTGGATATGAAAAAATAGACCCCAAAGTGTTATCAATAGGTATTGAAACCCATAATTTATATAATTCAATCCCAACTTCCGAATTATATTGTCCCGAAACATTAAAAGGTACGCTTAGGCAAATTGAATATTATTTTGATGCAGATTTATTTGAAGACACAAAATATGTTGTTGTTTTATTAGATAATTTATTAGAATTGTCAGCTCATTTAAAGCAACAAGCCGAAATTGGACATAAATTTGTTTACGGAAACGAACCAAACACTGCAGAGACAACTAAAGTAAATATGTATTATAACGAGACGTACTTACCAGACAATACGTATTACATTGAATATGATGGAGGTGGGCAAACTATTTTTACCCATAATATTATGAACACTATTACAACATCAGATGCTGTTTATAATACAGATACCAAAATGATTTTAGATCGCTTAATGGATAATTCAACTTTAATAAGTGTAACAGCAACCAAAGAAAGAAACAAGCTATTTGCGTCTTTAGATAAGACAATCAATATTTTTAAAAAACGTATTGAGTTAGAGTTAGAAGATGAATAATTTATTAGAGTAACTTCATTTTTTGCGAATTTCGCAAATCAAAATATTCATTTGCGAAATTCAATTTTCAAAATGCGTAAGCACTTCATACATTTGCCCCAAACAAATAAGTCCTGTATTTAATCAGGTGACAAATTATGAAAAAAATTATAATTATTGCATTAAGTTTATTTTCGTTAAATACAATTAATGCTCAAACAAAAAAAAGTATGGCAGTTGCTAATCCACATGTTGAAGGATTAAAGCTTACATCTGAATTGGCAGCAAAAATGATTCAATTAGAATTAATTAAAATTGATAAGTTTTTAGTGTATGATGAGTTTGATATGGCTGAGGTGTTACAAGGTGACGTTAAATACACCCAAAAATGTTATGGATTAAATTGTTTAACGTCTATGGGTAATCAATTAAATGTGGATTATGTAATGTCTGGCAGTTTTACTAATTTAGGTAATAAAATCGCTATTTCATTAAAATGGATTGATGTTAAGAATGGTAAACTCTTTAAGTCAATAGTGAAAGAATTTGATAATCAGGAAGCTGAAATTCAAAGAATGGTTAAGGTATTATTATTCGAATTAAATGAAATGCCTGTTGATGAATCATTAACTAACCGCTTAAAATTTCATAATGAAATGATTGTATCAAATGATGTTGGAAAAGTTAATAACTCAGGTCCAAGAGTTGGTTATTCATATATGGTAGGTAGTTTAAATGAGTTTGCTACACGCCCCGAATCTCAAGGTGGTTTAGATATTTGGCCCGGTGTAAGTAATATTGGTTATCAGTTTGAACAACAATATGTAGGTACTGAAAATTTTTCTGCTTTAGTCGAAATAATAGGAAATGTATCTGGTTTAGAGCAAGGTTTGTTTATTCCTTCAATCTCTATTTTAAATGGATTTAGATTTGGTAAATCTGGTTGGGAATTTGCTTTTGGTCCCAGTTTTACATTAAAACGTACCTCTGAAGGTTTCTTTGACAAAGACAACAAATTTGGAGAGGGAGAAAATGCTTATTTTTCTAAATCTTATTGGGAAGATTATGCTAATTCACATTACCGATTTAATGATGCAGATTCTACTTATTTTATAAATGGAATTTATACTAATCCCTCAGCTTATGATGTTACTAACTCAGCAGAATATAATTATTCGAAAAATTTAGATGCAAGAGGTAGTTTTAAATTAAGTGCTAATTGGTTAATGGGGTTTGGTAGAACATTTAAAGCTGGTTCTTTAAATATTCCAGTTAATGTTTACTATTCATCAAGTA
>Ga0256824_10000628_pt1 | contig 13696 bp, 22 predicted proteins | sample CV67metaG_FD_191570 | JGI IMG/M metagenome (GOLD analysis project Ga0256824, IMG submission 191570) | Hydrothermal vent microbial communities from East Pacific Rise, Pacific Ocean - CV67 | ecosystem: Environmental > Aquatic > Marine > Hydrothermal vents | place: Pacific Ocean: East Pacific Rise...
CCTTCTACGCTGTCGTACTTTTCAAGACGCTTATGCACAGTCTCACTCTTGGATGTACTTGGCATCGCAGCAGTTACAGGGAACAACTTGTCACCCTCACTAACCCATACCTCAGCATCCTTGTTTCCAAAGAAGAATCTAGCAGGGTCAATAGCACTACGATCTGCAGGTAAACCCATTAAATCCATAGCGTTAATCATAAACTTACTGTATGTTTCTGGGTCCATTTCTATCTTGGAATCAGGTACTAATATTATACGATACCTGTCCCAAATGTCCCCTGTACCAGGGTGTTTCTCCTTCTGATGTGACTTGGTTGTAGCGATAATACACTTAAAATCTGAGAAGAATGCCTTAGCAGTTTCCAGTGTCATATCCTCGTCAACATCGAACATCATTAGGTCTTGGCTGCGCTCATAACTCTCGTTGTTTCGCTTACCATCCTTGAATGTTCCTGCACTGTACCAGTGTCCAGTGGTGAGGAACTTAGCCAGGTCATCGAACTTCCCTGTCATAGGTTTCCACCCCTCTCCCATTACAGTTGAACTTGATATTGTGATGGCATCCAAGTCTATCTTTGATAGTTGAGTCAAAGAATACCGTGGTATCTTATCGTCACTTATCTCGATCACTTGGTTACGCTCATCAGCAAGCTCATCAGCAAGGGCTATACTGTCATTAAATACTGAGACAATAGATGCATCAAGTGCACTCTTCATAATGGCCTGACGTGTCTGGGGGTGCTTCTCTACAGCCAAGAAGTTCAAGATCATCTCCTGGTTGCTTGGTATATGATACAACTCTTCTACATTTCGACCACATCTCTCCGTGTATTCGATTGCATCCTGCATATTTTCACCTGACATTTCACAGTCTCCATCATAGAATGCATACAGTGCAGCCAAGCGTACAGCTTTCCAAGCACGACCAAGCATCTCTGCTACCAGGCCATCAGATACAGACTGGTCATCTACAAAACAGGTCTTACATTTGTGATTGTACATAGCGTACATCTCAACTGCATCGTTGTCCATCTCTATAGTGTCCAGGTCTGACATCAATAATGCTTTCGCTCTCTTACCTATCTTCTCTGCTTTCTTACCTGCTTCGTTCTGATTCCAGATGTCCTGCTTAATAGACACAGAATCAGGAGTTGGTAATGATCTCAGTAGGTCACGCACCTCTTCTCTTCTAGGTACAGCCAAGAATGCACGTCTGCCTAGCCCAGAAGTAAGCATCTTTAGAAGTTGCTCACTCGTTTGCTTATTACTCTTGATTGCATTCGGACTTCCATACACCAATACATTTACAGGGATACCCTTGGTTGGTGCAATAGGATGTCCTCGATTTGTCTTTCCACCTGTGTCTCCTGTCTCCCAGGCTTTGACTACTTCTGAAAAGATATCGAGGCTGTCTTTACTCAACAACATGTCTTGTATCTCTGGTATTCTCAAGTTTGTACACCCGAACCCTACGGTCTGGATGTCCACTCGTGGTGCTAGGAATCCTTCTACTGTTGCACGTTCAAACTCGAACATTGGTAACGGCAACGGCTTATCCTTCGGGCCCAATAAACTATTGAACTTTGCAAAATGCTTTTCCAATTCTAGCTGATACATTTCTGCACACGGTGCTAAAATATTCTTAGCAATATCTACACTACGATCCTTGCCTTCTCCACTACCAGCCAAGGTTAGGCCGAAGTAATTCACAGGTAAGGTATTATTGAACACCTTGAACTTAGCACCCCTTGAGGAGGCAACTAGGCCCAGTGTATAATGAATGGCGTTCAATGCAATGTCATCATGAATAGTAGGGTCTGTTAAATTCACTACTTCCAACATATCTTTGACGATTTTGTTCATTTTCTGTTTTCTCCAATTTATTTTTTTCTATTTTTTTGAACCCAATGATAACTATTATCAAAAACTATTTATATATACACTTGACAAAGGGGAGGAATTTGGGTAAACTGTACGAAGTGTAAAGTTTAACTCCTTATTTCCCCCACGAATATATAGGAACTTAATACATTATACTTAGCACCTCGGCTTCGCCTCGGTGCATCAATAACCAACTACACTTTTGACATACTCAACCTCTTCCTCTATTACCGATTCTGGTTTTTGCCATCTGGGATTTCTTTCACGAGCTTTTCGTATTGCTCTGGTTACACTTGCAAAAGCAGGTATAGCTCCAGATTGAACATTTGACAGCCAAGCAAAAAATGACTCTGTTCGTGGCATTCCTATGTGCAGATAATATCCAGCTAGTATATCAGAGGACTTGGCCGTACTAATATCTAGCCCAGACAATTCCTTACTTCTCATATATAGCTCTAACTTCTCCGTGAGTGTCATCTTAAACCTTCTTTAGCTTAATGCTTCTCACAATGATCTCTTCTTTTCTACAAGAATCCACATCTGAATCCATGATGTCAAATTTACGTTGTAACTCTTTCATGTCTACATTACCTTTACGCTTATGTTCAGCTACCGTAATCATGTCAAACTCCATACCCTTGGCTGCAAGCTGTAAGATATTCTCTTTTGCCTCATCCATACGCACCTTGTACTCATCCACTACTTTCTTGGCTGCCAAATAAGCACCCTCTAAAATTACAGCATCACCTTTTGCTTGGTCGTACTCCATATCCATCTCGTTCATACGATTCTCTTCTTCTTGTTCAATTAATTTTTCCATTTTATATCCTTTCAATTTTGTTAGTAACAGCTTCATTAGTAGACACTACAGATGATTTATTAAGCCACTCGTTTATTTCTTTTTTATTGTAAAATATCTTTTGACCTATTTTTGAGAATGGAATTTCCTTCTTCATTCTCATTTTATTTTGTGTAGATTTTGAAATCATTAGTAATTTACTTAATTCTTCTGGGTTAATCCATTCTGATAATTCTTCCATTTAGTATCCTTTTCTTAATACATTTTCTTTAAACCATTGAGGATATCCACGTATCCCTCCGAATTTTTTACCTTCTTTTAACATCTTAGTCAATCGAGACCTTAATGCACTAATACTCATCCAAGACATAGTAGGTACAATACCTTCCATTATCCAGTCAACCTTGGATGCTCTATGAGGTTGCTTATAGAATATCTCATATAAATGAGATGCAGCCAAGATTAAATCATAGTGAGTATCTGCATACTTGAATTGCCACATACGAGCCTCTTTCTTATCTCCACTCTTAGCTTCTTTGAGGTATTGATCCATTGATTGCCTCATGAGGATAAAATCTTTTGAAAAAATACTATCCATATAGTCAATCACTGGCTCCCTCGATCGCTTAGTTTCAATCTTGGCTTCTTCTCTTGTGTTTTTTATTTCAAAACTCTCATCATACAGTCCATGGTCCAGTGTACTCCTACATAAGTCAACTATAATGGCTTTACTTAATGGATCTCCACCAGGAATAATTCTCAACACTCTACCTATCATTTGAGTATATAGTGACCGTACTTTAGTTGGTCGCATATTCAGTACCATGTTGCAGTCTGGCATGTCAAAGCCCGTAGTTAATTTCCCCATGCTTACAAGAATATCAATCTCTCCATTCTTAAATCCATGCATTAACTCATCTGCATATTTGCTACTTTGCTTACTGTGATATGCATAGGCAACTATTTTATTTTCTCTAAAGGTTGAAGCCAATGATTCACAATGGTCTATACTGCTTACAAATGCAAGTGCTTTCATTTATATCTCCTTATTACTCTATGTATATCATGCCTGGTTACATTCATGGACTTAGCTATGTCTGACTGTCTTTCTCCGTTACTAAATCTTTCTCTTATGCCTGATATTTCATATGGAGAGAATTTACGACAGGAATCAGCAATTTTCTGCTTCCTTTCTTTAGTCATTACAGTAAGTCCAGTATCGTATGCGTGTTTTTTATTTTCAGAACTTGTAACCCATTCTAAGTTCGAGAAGTGATTATTCAAAGGATTTCCATCAATATGATTAATCTCAAGAGATTTATCTCCCTTGCAAAAAGCATAAGCAACAAGCCTATGAACTCTATTTTTTACTTTCTTCTTATTGTGGGTAAAATCAACGCAAACCCTCTTGTCTAATGTTTGGTATGTCTTAAGTATCTTTGAGGGCTTATTCTGTATCCTGATGATGTTACGGTATGGATTCTTTATGATATGCTTCTCTATTCTGACTCTACCGTAATTACTGACACTATATTTATCTCCTGGAATATCAGATATCCAGTGTATTTTTTTCCATTGCTCCATGGTAATCCTTTGATTTAAAAATATCAGGTATTGTATCATCATATACCTTTGGTGAACCATGTAACACATACGCTTCAACAACTGCTTGATTGTATTCATCATTGTTCAGAAGGTTATCGAGCTCAGATTCGCTGTAATCACTACTTCCCTTTATAGAAGCGAGATCTATTTTTTGACCAGTTTGTGTAATAACAGTATCTGCAGGCATAAGAAACCCATCATTAGTGAGTGACTTAATATCTGTAAAGCTACATATCTCATAGCCTTTTAGTGCAACACCATGTTGGTCATAAGGAGTAGCAGATGTACCAACTATCGCCCTTGGCTGTACATGATCACATAGGCCACTGAACATATCACCAGTAACCCCCAAGTGTAATTCATCCTTGATGACCAAATCTGCTTTAAAAGAAATCTTCTTTTTTCTTGCGTGGAAGGTGTTGTCCATCCAAATCTGTACTCGTTCATTCTCATCGTACTTATCCTCCATTCCTGCTTTTAAAATACTGTGCTTGATACCCATGGTAGTTAGGTGATCTGATAATTGTGTCACTAGCTTGCTGACGTTGACCGATATGACAATCTTATCACATGACCTAACCCTACATAGCTCTGATATAATTACGGACTTTCCTGCCCCCGTGGGAGCTTCTATTGCTATCTTAGTAGAACCGAATGCCATAGCACCCTCTACATAATCAACTATCTCTTGTTGATATTTTCTCAATCTCATCGCCATGTAGTTCCTCCTTATATTTATATAAATGTCCAGCCAGGATGAATCCTGCCTCCTTGTCTCGCACCTTGATTCGTTCAATTAAGAACTTATCACGCAGTTCAACATAGGTGGCATTGTTTGCCTCCATGTTGACTACAATTTCAGTGCACCGTCTTATATCATCGTCACTAATTTCCATTCAGTATTGCCGAACAGACTGTAGTATTTATTGGTGTGCCTCTTACTAGCCACTTAGGATTCACCTTCATATTCTTAGGCTTACCCTTGCCTCTCATTTTACAAGAACGATTCTGCGTACCCATAGTAACCTTTTGCTGTAATTCTGCTGTCATCTGCTATCTCTTTCACTCGCCTGTACGAGTCTTCATCTTTAGATTTTAGTTTCAGCATGTCCATTACTAACTCAGCCTTTGCATGCAACAATTTTTTATCACTGATATTTAGGGTAGCACGTTCCTTCTTAGGATTCAAAGAGACCCACAAATGAATAAGCTCAAGGGCAAATAGAGTTCTATCTACCTGCACATCTCGTAACTTTTTCATATAATCTGTCTCAGCCAGGGCCATAACTTTGTCGTATTCTTCCTTGTTGAGTCTGTGGAACGTCATAAACCCTCTTACAGCAGACCGAATCTTCAATACAAACTCATAGTTGTATGTAGTCTTGGCTGCGATGTCATCCAAGTAACCCTCTATCGTAAAGAGGATTAGCTTCTCGAATACCTTAGTCATCTACTGATACCGTCATGAAATATCTACCAATACCAAGGAAGATAGATCCAACAATGAACGTCTTTACCATTGTCCATGAAATAGTGTGGTCTATGAACATAATAAATACAAAAAACAATGCAGTCCCAGCAAATATAAATGAGAATGCAACTATCATTTCTCTTCCATTTTTATCTAGTTTCATTTTCGGCCCCATTTCAATCCAAGCCCTACGGCTACCTTGTCTGCCTTGCGATTACACACATGTGAATAGTCACAATAGTACGCACACTTGGAATCTATGTATACACCTTCTTTTACAAAGCGTGGCATCACATCTTCACACACAGGTGGTGCTTTTCTACCATCCAGCCAGTACTCCAACTTGTCTATCTTGGCTGTAATGTATGCCTCAGTTTCCTCAATGGTCATGATTTTACATTGCACAATTTGATATGCAGATGCAGGGTGAGAAGGCACAACTGGATCCCAATTCGTAATGAAACAATGGGCCTCTGCAGTAAAGTCTCCTCCTAATAACCAATTATATACGGCCATCTGCACATTTATCTTAGCGTGCTTGTCGTTTCGTTTAAATGTAGCATAAGCACTAGCACTCATACCTTTCCAGTCAAAAATAACATGATTTCTAAAATCTATCATATCCATCTTGCCATCAATTTTATACCCACGAATCTTCTTAGTGAATCTCTTTTCCTGCACCCACTCTGCAGCCTTGACTCTCACATGGTTCTTAAATACTGTCTCCATACCCATGTGGAAAATAGACCCAATGGATCCCTTTCCGAATGTGCCTGGTTTTGGTTCCTCTGTTGCAGCCAAGTATAACTCTAGTACATCACGACTTAACTGTGATGCACTAAGTTTCTTGTGCTCCTTAATACCGTCATAAAATTTATAACTCTTAATATGGTCACGTACATTCATTTTAAACTCTTTCCAGTATCTTTTTTGCAGGATAGGCAGTACCATAGTTCCATTCGTGTCCCTATTCTCAGTGTAATGTTGTTTTCTGAAAAAACAAGCGTTCCTGTTTTGCATACTGGACACTTATCTGTGCCATTCTTTATAGTTTCTATCATGCTGCACTCCTTGGGTTCATGTAACCTTGTTCTTTTTCTGCTTCTTTACGGGCCATGATAGCCTCCTCTTTGTCATCGAAGTACCCTAAATGAGTACGTTTTTTCCGTCCTCCGATATAAGCCATCCATTTATTTCTGGACGCATACCAAATAACACCAACGCATCCAGACTTATTTGTCTTGGTTGCTCTATTCTTCATGTTCACTGCTTGTGGAACATCTCTAAGATTCTCGATCCTATTGTCCTGTGGGTCACGATTGATATGGTCAATACCGTGTTTTGGCCACTCACCATATTCATACAGCCAAGCAAATCTATGTACTAAGCCACGTTGCCCTGCTATTGAACACACAAAATGTTCTCCACGTATTGCACACCCTATTGTGTCGCCTGGTTTAACTCTATTGCTAGTTGGTTTAATCCATGTCATAATACCTGTATTTTTATCATAGTGAACATGCTCTTTTAATTTTGATTGTGTCATATTATCTCCTTAATACATTGTAGCATTATCAGCTTAGTGTAGAGCGAGGATTCATATCGTATGAAAGTATTGCATTGTCAATCAGATAGTATATAAGTTCACTTGCATCTCCACGTACTGCAGATTTAGTAAACCATTTGTTGAGTCCATTTGTATAGGACAGTGCCAGTTTAGGATCTTTCTTCACTTTACGCTGTGTATATAGACCTACGATCTCAATGCCTTGGGCCTTCATCTCGTGCTGGTCTATATGCCCGTCTGTAAGCATGCCATCTGTGATTGCTACGTTATAGTCAGCAGCCTGTAGCTCTTTCCATCGTAGTCCCATCGTATGTCTAAAGCCCTCACCTCCATTATGTGCAGAAATTTTAGGTAACAAATCAGGATTAATAGGTAGAGTAAACATGCTGGATGCTCCACTTGCCGTCAACATCAAGTTACCAGAAATAACACCTCTAAGGGCTAACTTATTGATGCAGTTAATCACATCAACTCCATCTGTAATATGGTAACTTCCCATACTACCAGAAGTGTCAAGAATCAAGTTTAAGCTCAAATTCTTGCCTCCCAATGGTACTTTAGATTTATAAATATTGTCACTCAACCCAGATGCCAATGCTCTCGTATTGAGTCTCTTGGCTGGGTTCTGCGATACACGCTTACCAACTTTACCACATAATGTGTCATATAAAGCATCAGCCAAGACTGACATCTTTGAGTCACGCTTATTCCAGTCTTCATTTTGACCCTTACCATATGCACCTTCATTGAAAAAATATTTCTTATCAGAATCGCTGATGTCATCCATTTCGAGAGTATCATTTATCTCTTCGTACACTTCGTCCCTAGCATTCTTTTCCTCAGAAAAACCAGGTGTCTTGTCAACCTTCATTTTTCCATGGCCCACTTCACAAGCCTCATCACTGTCTTTCTCATCGGGATCCTTGGCTGCCATATAATACGCATTAGACAACGTACTTTGATCATCAAGCATACCTGCAAGTGTAGCCTCATCTTGCTCTTGATGCCACTTAGAACCAAACTCTCGTCTAGCCTGTGCCAGAACATCATCAGCCCACTTATTATACTCTCCACGATTACGACCCATTTTATGCAGTCTATCCATCATGCTTTGGGCCCATGCCTTACTAGGCGCAGTACCATTTGCCATAGATATAGATAAGTCACCAACGTCACTACCAAGTGAGTCAGGCATCTCTGCTGTCCCACTAGGTATATGGCAATCATAAGCTGTCTGCTGTGCAGCAACTAAGATCTGTCTATGCATTTCTTTCATAATATCAATCTTACCAAGCGACATATCCGAAACAGCTTTGCCATTAAGTAAATCACTTGCTACATTGCCAAGCTTACTACCGTCACGAGTCCTAGCATTAATAGACTCAACATCTGCACGTGCAGTATATGCACCACGCATTAATAATTTGAATCTGTCCTCACGGTCTTCAAGAGGTAACTCGTCAAGATGTTTCTCCATAGCATCAGAGTTGACATAAATTTTACCAGACTTTTTAGAGTGGTGATATGTTACAGGCGCACCTGTACCTTCAATGTTTGTTCCCTCTAGTGAGATATTCGTACTCGTATTGTTCTTAAGATTCCTCACCTTGGTAAAAGGACTGAATCTGTTTAGTACCATGTCTACATTCGACTTGGATACCAGCTTCTTATATCGTTGGTTGACACCTAGCCCAGCATATCTATCAACGAATCCGTGATCAATTTCACCGAATAAGTTTACTTGCATACTATCTCCCTTGTCTTCCGACTCTGCCTCTGTTTGGGCCATAGATTATGTTCAGCTTTTTCTTGGTGAATCCCATAGCTAGCACATAGTCATTATATGCAATCGCTGCAATCGCTTCATCCTCATAATCAAAGTGACCAAGGTAGTCAGTTTTACCAGTAATCGGGTTATGTGTTTTTACTACCCAGTACGGTCCTGTAGATTGGTTTTTGCCTACACCCTCATATTTACTAGCCTGTCCTGGCTTACGTGTTTTTTTGGCTGCCTCATTAATTACAGTACAATTATTATTAATCTGAGTCATTACGCTACCTCTTTCTCAATAATCCCCTCGATAATAGCCTCTTGTGTCTCATTTGGATAACCATTTTGGTCATCACTACACCAAGTAGGAATAAGGTCATACGATGCTTCAACTAAGTCATTAGGCTCAGAGAACTCAAGGATCTCACACAGGTGACGCAAGTTGATTAGCTTAGTAAGCTCACCCGATTCTTTCAGTGTATTGAATGACTTATATAGGCCCATAAGCTTCTTCACTTGCTTCTTATCGTGACCAAAATCTTTTGATACTTTAGTCAAGATGGTCTGCATTTCTTTCTCACCTGTACGCTTGACGATAATTCTAAACCTATCGGCCAAGGCTTCATCTACCTGATCAACTGCATAACCAGCTCCAGCATTTGTAGTACCGACTACCCATAGCATATCTTTAGGTACAGTCAATTTCTCTACATTGGCAATGCTACGTCCTGCAGCATCCACTTCAATCGTATCTGCTTGGTTGGTATCCAGCACAAAGTTACCAGAATAATCAGGTGAAATAGCACCTACCAGTACATTCAGCTCACGCTTTGGAATACGTAATGTCTCATCAATAAACAGAATAGTCTTTCTACCCTTGGCTGCATTTCTAAACGCTTGAGTCAGTGGTCCATCTTTCCATACAAGGTTTCCAGAGTCAGTTTTGATATAGTAACCAAGCAGGTCAGTTGCCTCCATACCTTCGTGCCCTCTAATGTCAACAGAGTCTACATCAGCAGCCATACCAGCGATCATCTTAGTCACCATATATGTCTTTCCTCCACCCTTTTCACCCTTGAGTAAGATGTGCTTCTTAAAGAAATACTTAGCCAGTTTACCATCAGCAGCAGCTCCAGAGCCTCCAGACTTCATGTCGTCCAACTGCTTAACCATTACATCATAAATTGCTCTCAACTCATCCTCATCACTCTTGTTTGGTGTGTAGCTAAATGACTCACCATCCACTTGATTATTGGATGACATAATAGCTTGCCTCACACCTTCACTCTTGGCTGGTGGTATGCCTTCTACGATAGCATCAATGTACTCTGTAATTGTCTCATCACTCATTACACTCGCATCGTTTAGCATTGTAGGTATCGTATTATGAGTTACATCTTTACCATCATAGAAATACACGTTACGTTTTGGACTTGTTGCTGCCCCAAATGGAGTTGAACTCGCTGCTACTGATTCTGTTGATACCATTGCTACTACCAACTTACCTTCGCTCGTAAGCGTTATTACTTGTACTTTATTCATTTAATTCTCCTCGAATATTTTTGAATCTTATTTGTTTATGACGCATTGTTTACACCATTGAAGGCAACCAAGTAACCTTGGCTGCACTCTAGCTATAAACCTAGCTCTTTCTTTAGGGCCTCAAGTACTTCTGGTGGTAGCTCAGATAAATCAATCTTCTCTGGCTTTCCAGTGTCCTTGTTCACCTTCATGATCTTGCATGATGCTGTCTTCTTGGCTGGCTCTTCTTTGTCTTCAAGCTTAGCCCCATCTCCAAGGATGATGTCTCTTGCCATCTTTGACCAAGTAATCAATCCGTCCTCGCTTTCAGCCAGCTTCATAATCCACTCAACCATATGCGATGGTCTACCAAATTCTTTGGCCTGTACTGCATCATTGTCCATAGACACTGCCATATTGCTTAGAATAGACATAGTGTAGCCTCGTCTTAATGCAAATTGTTTCTTGCTCTCATGGGCCTGTCTCTCGTCACACAATGCATTCATGATAGTCATCAGTGCCTCAAGCATCTTTGCATCCTTAGTTGGTGCATCTCTGAATATGTCTTCAAGCTCTGTCTTATTGTGGTCAATTTTGTAACTAATTTTCATTCTATTCTCCTAAGTCAATTTTAATCTCAGATACGTCAGTACCAATAGCTTTAATCCAAGGGTTAATGTCACCCATAAATGTATCATATCCACTCTGCTTTAAGATCTTCTGGTACAAATATACGTTCTTTTGGTCCATCTCTTTTGCCTCAAGAATCACTCTTACTTTCTCATACTGCTCTGGTCCTGCCCAGTTCATTTTAGTCTCGTTCATTTTAAATCTCCTCAGATTGTTAATACGTATTTTCTCAAGTAGCAGTCCGTCTAACCACTCAGAGCCTCAACAGGCCCTCAATGGTTGGCGTAGTTAGCAATAGCAATATATATAACAAAACCCAGGAATGCTATCCATGGGCCTATGTATCTATCGAACCAAGTCATCGAAAACTCTTCTTGGTTGCAATTCGCTTTCGTCTCGCAGCATCATCACGCTCTTTCAACTTGTCTAAATAGACGCTTCTGAACCTGGCCATGTTCCTCTCCTTTTCATCTCTGTCTTCATTAGGTCTAGGTACTCATCGAATGGATTGTCTTCGCCCTCATTGTTGGTGTTACGGAACTCACATCCCCATTCCCAAGCATCAGCATAAATAGCCTCACACAAATCATCAGGTAATGCACGCACCTCTTCTTGGCTGTAACCTGTAACATGCATCCACTCTGCCAATGTGAAATCAGCCTTCTGCTCTAATGTGTACCCATCTAAATCTTGTACCTTACTCATTATGCTTCCTCCATATTCCAAAGCTTAGTCATCAGTTTCTTGTGCTTAATCTCTGCATCCATAGCGTCAAATCCTCTACGCTCAAGGACTACTATAGTTACCATCAATATCATAAACAGTATAAACACACTCATCGCTATCATTACTTCATTACTTAATACTTCTATCATAGTGCAAACCTTTTATCTTTATATTCATTACTAGACGCACCTGGCATCAAATCATCAAAATCACATCCATACGTATCAACTGGTGTCGCATACATCTCTTCACTCTGCTCACGTATCATACGCTTCAATTCTACATCTCTCAACTGGTCATTTACGTGAGACTTACCTGTTCCACATATCTGAGACCATCTTGAACGCATCCACTCTTTAGCTTCATAAAATGGCACTTCATCCATTGACATATCAGTCTTCTGTAACTTATTGCAATACCATAAACCTGTACTCGTCTCAGCTACAATTACATCGTGCATTACTTCACAGTCATTAACTACACTCATATGCGACACATCAACTAAACTAATTACCATTATAAATCCTTTTTCGAATAATATTTTTAAAACGAAGTTCTTTGGCATTTTTTACTTAGAAGAATTCTGGGCCAGGAAAAGTTTTTCGGAGGAGGAACGGAGGAGAAAACCCGTAGGGCGTGAGTTTTACTGGGTCATAATTCTCTAAGTAAATAAATGTCAAACTTGTTCGGTTTATAAATATTGTTCCAAAAAAGGATTCAAATACCCACAAACTCACTTTCAATTCGGCCTCTTCAAGGATGTCATTGCGTCTACAGGTTTCAATAGACCCTCAGAAAGCCAGCAAAGCCCCACCAGAGCGTGCTTTGCGAGGATTTCAAGAACAAGTGTTCACCAAGGAATATCAATACAAATTCACCACCACCACAACCAAGGAGCGAACGGTGAACACCACTCCTCAACGACAACCACCTTGACCTCCACCAATACGCATGATATGAACAGGAGGTGCCATTCCACTCTGAGGATCAAAAAGTGGGGCCTAAGCCCCGATTGCTATAGAGAGAACCCTTTTGTGTTGAGGTTAGCACTCAGACTTCTGATCCACTTTTTTACGTCCATTAGGTTGGTCGTAAGGCCCTGGCTCTCAAGGAGCTGTGCGTATAAGTGTTCGTTATCTACAGGGAGATCCTGCTCTAATAGGTAAGCATGAGCCTTCTCATAATGTGAGGCATTAGCCCAGGTTAATTTTTTCTCGTTCATGGTGTGTCCTTTGTGTTTTTTAATTTTGTCACATTTAGTGGATGCTAGGCTATACCTTCAGATAACATTAAGCTCGCTTAATGTTAGGTGACTGTTAGCCTGGCATACTCTCAATTTGTCACAATTCCAAAACTCAAAGGATATACTATGACTCGATAAACAATTAATCTGGGGTAACTGCCACACATTATGAGAGGGTTATGGTTTCCTATTCGATCAGGTTCTCACTTTAGATAATGAACACTTACTTACCACAGATCCTTGAGAGTTAGGGGTGTCGACCAATCTTATGGTGTAAAAAATGGTATCAGGAGGCTGTTGCTATCCTCAACCAAGTAGGGTTCTCTTAGCAATCTGGGATTAGGTCACACTTTTTTATACGATAAGAGTGGTGGTTTCCCCCCTGTGGGATACTATCCATGCAATCACCACACCCAACTGCCTTGCACGCTCCACGCAGTAACCAATGGGGGAAATCCACAACTCTCAAGGTATAGATAC
>Ga0256824_10000629_pt1 | contig 13683 bp, 10 predicted proteins | sample CV67metaG_FD_191570 | JGI IMG/M metagenome (GOLD analysis project Ga0256824, IMG submission 191570) | Hydrothermal vent microbial communities from East Pacific Rise, Pacific Ocean - CV67 | ecosystem: Environmental > Aquatic > Marine > Hydrothermal vents | place: Pacific Ocean: East Pacific Rise...
GTCGTTTTAGGAGTGCATTGACATCATCATAAAGTATCTTTGCTGCATTCATGTCAGAGGGAGGGACATTAGTTTTAACTCGTAAAAGGTAGCCGTACTCTCCAAGTTGTAAGTACTTACCCTTATGTGATACACTCTGAGACTCTTGCATCTCAAAAAGTGAAAGTGGGTCGTTTTTATTGATGGGTGAGTAGAAGAAGTTTGTTAGTTGTTTGTTATAGAGTGTTTGGAGTTTGGCTTTTACTAGCTCTTGAGTCTGTTCTTTGTCATCAAATGCAGCTAAAAGTGTATAGTGGGTTTTATAGTACTCTTTTATCTCTTGAGGGAGTGCTAGTTTATAAGTTACACTCTCTATGTTCTTGATTTCTTGTAACTCTTGAGCTAAGAGCTTTAACTCTTTTGTTGTACTTTTGTCTTTATACTTGAGTGCAACTAACATCTCTTTTGAGTAGCCCAGCTCATTTGCGATATGGAGCTTGCTTATAGCCTCTTTTGGAGCGAAGAGTGAGAGTAGGTTTGTGGAGATATGAATACTATCTTTAAGTAGATAGCCTGCAAAAAGTAAAACTCCAAGTAGTAAAAAGTTAGCGTATTTCATCTTCTATACTTATGCTTATAGTGTCTTCGTTAGAGAGATAAAGCTTTATCTTTTTAAGCTCTGCGTTTTCTCTTTGGAGTTGGATCTTTTTTATATAGTTTTTGAGTTCATCTTTGGGTACAAGTGTCTCTATCATCTGCTCTTTACTTATCTCAAACGCAGAGGCTAGACTCTTTTCATCTCCTGCGTTTAAGATTATAATAAGCTCAAAGTACTGAATGATTTTAAGACTCTCCTCTTCACCAATCGCTACAAGCTCTCCATCATCAAAGAGTTCAAGTCTCTCATCTTCATATCTTAGGCTGCGTTTACTCTCATCATACTTGATACTAAGACCCTCTGATAAGAACGAAATCTCTCCACTCAAAGAGATACTTCTATCGAGTCCATCGCTATATCTCAACTCTTTAAAGTGATAACTTTTCGCAAACATACTTGTAAAAAGAAGCATTAAAATTAGAAATATTTTATTCATCTATTTTCACCTTTAGGGAGAAGAGTTTACCATAAAGTATCTGCAAGCCAAGGGCAGTACCTAAGAATATATACCAACCAACAGAGCTATAAAATGCCCAAAGTTTATTGTTAGTATCAAAAATAAGCAAGATTTGAACAGCTACATTTATAAAGGTAACTATAGCCCAGTAACCATCACTCGAAGCGATAAATCTCTGCTCTTCTTGGGAGAGTTTTTTAGGATAGAACTTCTTTGCCGAGTTTAAAATCATATGACGTTTGTTTATAAAAGATTCTAAAAATACCAAAAAGAAAAACCCAGATATAAGGGCAGGAATCATCTTGATAGACTCCATACTCACAAAGTAGTAAGCCAAAACTATAAAAACAAAGTAGATAAGAGGTGTTGAGATAGTTTTTAAATCACTCTTGATAATAATGCTAAATAGCAGATAAACAAACATCCCAAGCCCATAAGACAGAGTCAGGTCCAAAAACTCAAAAAACTGCATTAGGATTATAAAAGATGGGGCAAAAAGGAGAGAGAGAAGTGTGTTAAATGTTTTTAAATTCATTCGGACTCTTCTCTCCAAAAGTTGTAAAAGTTAAGCCACTGTGCTGGATATAAACGCAGCATCTCTTCATAACTTTTGAGATAAACACCCATAGCTTCTTTGATAGCGTTCTCTTTACTTTTAGCATAATCGATATCAACTTCTATAAACTCAATCTTATACTTTTGTTTACCGATAAGGGCGACAAAGTAAAGAACTAAGGGCTTTTTCATCTTATAAGCTATCTCAAAAGGGTTCTTGTTAAACCCAGCATCTTTGCCTAAGAACTCTAAACGCAGGGTTGCCTTAGGATTTAAGGCACGGTCTCCCATAATAGCCACAACTTCATCTGCCATCAGTGCGTTTGCGATACCTATAGAGACAGCTATTGCCCCTCTATTTACATCAATGATTTTGAGTGTTTCTTTTATCTCTAGGGCTTCTTCTATATCTTTTATAGTCCCTTTCATATTCTCTTGCATCACCACATTCATAGTGTTTTTTGAGCGAGAAGCATTTGATGAGGCTGCCCAACCACCAAAGTGAGAAAAGACTAAGATTGTCGCAGAGCTAAAAATCTCTAGAGGTCTATCCGGATTGTCATAAACAAAACTATAACTCTTCACATCTGCCTTTGATATAAACCTATCTACCATGGTAAGAGCAAAGGTTCTTAGATGGTTAAAGTAGACTAGATTGTTAAAAGGTAGGTCTAAACGAGCATAATAAATCTCTAAAGATTTTTTAGCATCTTTATCAACAAGTGCATAAAAAAAAGTGACTGGGTACATCAGATAGTAGACGAAGTTATAACCAAAAAGTTTATAAAGATTAAAAACGAGTTTTATACTCCACCCACTCCCTTTTTGTTTTGCTTGCACTTACTTGCCTAAAATCTTGTTAAGTAACATACGAGGCCACTTAAAGGGAAGTATACGAATATGCACCCAAACTATAGCTAGAGTATCCATATCTGTAAAGTGAGAGACTCTATCGGCTGGATTTGGGTAGTAGCACTCTATAAGTACCTCTTGTATCTTCTCAGAGCTATCTGCATGACGGACAAGCACTTCCATCTCCCAGTCAAAACGCGATGTTTTGATATCTAAGTCTAAGATAGAGGTAGGATAGATTCTATAACCGGAGAGGGAGTCTTCTATAGGATAGCCAGTATCCCATCTCGCCCAGAAGTTAGAAAACCAACGACCAAACTTTGAGACAAAAGGAACATGAGTCATATCGAGATTTCTTGCGCCTATTAAGATGCTTCCCTCTTCATAAACAGCAGTAAGCTTTGACATCTCTTGCGCTAGATGTTGCCCATCACCATCTATACTTCCCCCATGAGTGTAACCCAACTCTTTAGCTTTTCGCATTCCACTTACTATGGCAGAACCCTTACCTGAGTTAGATGTGTGTCTTAAAAAGTGAATGTTTTGTTTCTCATCTTCACTAAACATATCTTCTATAACTTCATCGCTACCATCATCAACTATCACTATCTCGTAGTTATGGTTTTGCAGATCTTTAGCAACGGCTTTGATGGTTTTTGGATTGTTATAAGTGGGAACAATTACAAGTGTTTTTTGCATGAGTTTATCTAACCATTCCGCCGCTAATGTTAAGAACCTCGCCCGTCACAAAGCTTGCTTTGTCTGCTAAAAACACAACACACTCTGCAACCTCTTCGGGTTTTCCAACACGTTTAAGGGGTATAGTTTTTTTCATCTCTTTTAAGTCCAAGTCTGCTGTCATCTCTGAAGCTATTAGACCAGGAGCGACTGCGTTTACTCGTATGCCATAACGTGCGACTTCTGCACTTAGTGACTTTGTAAACGCTATCATCGCACCCTTTGCTGTAGAGTAGTTTGTCTGTCCTGCGTTTCCAACAAGACCTGAAACAGAGGCTACATTTACTACTGAACCACGTTTGTTTTTTATCATGTTTCGCATCAGAGCTTTTGTAACATAGTAAGTACCGTTTACAGATGTGTCGATAACACTCAACCAGTCATCATCTTGCATAAAGAAGAAGAGTGCATCTTTTGTGATGCCAGCATTGTTTACTAGGATATCTACTTCTAGGTTTTCTAGTTGAGCATTTACTGCTGTTTTATCTGTAATATCAAAGCCGATAATCTCTGCGTTTTTAAGTTCGTTACAGAGAGTCTGTGCCTTTGCTTCATTTGAGCGATAGTGAAGATAGACAAAGTAACCCGCCTCGCTAAATGCTCTCGCACATGCCTCACCTATAGCACCAGTAGAACCAGTGATAAGAACTTTTTTAAGCAAAAGTTCCCTCTAAAATCATCTTGTTTATAACTTTTATGTCGATGTCCATACGTCTATCAAACTCTAAGGGAGCTATCTCTGCACGAATTTTGTCGTAGTTTGCTGCTAAAAACGCAGAGACTTCGGACTTTCCTCTTAAATCAACAGCCTGAGCCATACCTAAGATAGCGATGCTTAACATATTTGTTATATCTGGAAGTTGTTTTGCAAAGTGAAGTGCCGCAGTTGTTCCCATACTTACTTTGTCTTGGTTAAAAGACTCAGTTGGACGAGAGTGAAGAGAGGCTGGAACTGTGTTCATAATAACATCAGCAGTAAGTGAGCTAAGTGTAATCTGCATAGCTTTAAAACCGTGGTGTGTTGACTTTTTGTTGAGCTTGAGAGACTCGCCTAGACCCTTGTTAAACTTATGGTCAACAAGAAGTCCAAACTCTTTGTCAAGAAGGTCAGCAACATTACCAACACAGATACGCATAGTATCCATAGCATGACAAACATAACCACCGTAGAAGTTACCAGAAGTGTAGATTTTCTTTCCTATGTGGTCGATAAGTGGGTTGTCATTTACACCATTTATCTCTGTTTCTATCCATCTTTTTGCAATCTCAAGGTTATCATGAACAACACCTAAAACTTGTGGAGAACAGCGAATAGAGTAACGGTCTTGAATGTTTTGTTCGGCTTCAAGGTGGAACTGATCATAACGACCAAAAGCCTCGTGAGTTAGTTTTGAACCCTCACACTTTGCAAGAACATTTGCCGCAGCAGTTTTTTGACCATCAAAAGGTTTAGACTCATGAACAAACGGCTCAAGAGGAGTCACATCACATAAAAGAAGCTCAAAGATAGAAGCAACAAATGTCTCAGTAGTGTTAAGTAAAATCTCAAACTTCTCGATAGCATTTATAGCGATAGCACTCATAGCAGCAGTACCGTTCATAATAGCAAGTGCCTCTTTTGGCTTAAACACATACGGCTCGATGCCTAACTCTTTGTAAAGCTCTGCTGTGTCGCGAACCTTGCCCTTGTATGTCACTTCTCTATCACCAGCGATTGCAGCTGCAATGTAAGAGAGTGGTGTTAAATCTCCACTAGCCCCTACTGAACCTTGTGATGGAATATAAGGATAAATTTTTCTATTTAATAGTATCTCAAAACGCTTGAGTAGGTCATAAGAAACACCACTTTTCCCCTTACAAAGACTAATCATACGAATAGTAACCATAACACGAGAAACTTCTTCGCTTAGGTACTCCCCAACACCACAGCCATGAAAGCTATAGAGGTTTTTTTGTAACTCTTGTGCATCTTCAAACGCAGCATAGTTTTGCCCCGCTTCGCCATAACCAGTAGTAACACCATAAATAGGACGACCCTTAGAGATATTTTCTATAAGAAAATCATGTCCTGCGTTTATGAAGTCTATAAACTCAGTTGAATCATCTAAGACTACTGTCTTGTCGTGTAAGAAATTTTTGTATGAAATTATTCTATTGTTTATTAACATATTTAGGGGGTTTCCACTCTTTAAATTTTATTTTTTAATTATACACAAAAGAGTCTTAGTTTAGAAGTTAAAAGTAGCGACTAAAGTCTCTTCACAAAACACTTTTACTTTTCTATCTTCTTTTTTGTAAAGTAACTCTGATTTTGGAGTTACTACTGAACTAAATTTTGCTTTTTTTATACTACTTATATCTAAGTCAAAAACATCAGCTATTATCTCTATATGGGTAAACGCAGGGAGAATCGGGTTGGAAGGAAAATGTGCTTTGAAGATAGGATGGCTTGCATCACAAAGAAGAATCTTAGCCTCACTCTTTTCTGCGTTTATAAGAGTATAGAGTCCATCTAAAAGCATAAAACTACTTCACCATCTCGTATGTTTTTTCAAGTGCATATTTTGAACTTGTAACAAATGAATTGTTTTTATCCCAAACATATCCACTTAAGATAGAGACTATTTTTTTCGTTATCTCTGCGTTTTTCTTATCTGAGAAGAGTACAGTTTGAAGAGTTCCATCATACCAAGCATCAACATAATCACGAAAAACATCTATTCCCATCATCATATAATCAGCATACTCACTCTGGTAATCAACACTCTCGCCCTTAAGCTCACGAGCTGTAAGTTCGGCTGCTTTTGCACCTGATTCGAGTGCTAAAGTCACACCTGAGGAGAAGATAGGGTCGAGAAATTCTGAGGCATTTCCAGTAAGAATGTAGTTTTTTGCAAAGAGTTTTGTAACTGCTGAAGAGTAACCACTAAGTGAGCCAACATCAACTATGCGTTTTGAGTTTTTATAACGTTTTCTCGTATATGGATGTGTATGAACTATATACTCCCAGAACTCTTCATCACTCATTTTAAAGCTTAAAAAGTGCTCCTCTGTACATACAATTCCTACTGAAGATGTCCCATCTGAAAATGGTATGTTCCACATCCAACCTTCATTGTCACCAAGCACTACTGCAAAGATATAACCGTTTGTCTCGCCTTCTGGACGGACATCACTATCTACTCTTGCAAAGGTTGCCTTTCTAAAAGCCAAAGCGGGCTTAGCATCAAGATTTAGTAGACGAGGAAGAACTCTTCCATATCCAGAGGCATCAAGAACTTTTTTTGCCTTGTACTGCTCTTCTTTGCCTTCTAAATCTTTTACTGTTATGACATTTGCCTCTTCATCATAGGCTATAACTTCTATCTCATACTCAACATCACAGCCTTTAGCCTCGGCATCATCGATAAGTAGCTTATCAAAAACCTCGCGCTTTACCTGAAAAGAGCTTCCCCATTTTTGACCAAGATTTTTAGAAAAATCGAGTGCGACATAATCACCCTCTTCATTCTCAAACGCAACACCTTTTTTGACTTGAAAACCAGCATCTTGTACTACATGAAGCATATTTGCATCTTCTAGAAGTTCGTTACATCTTGGTAAAAGAGACTCCCCTATCACAAATCTTGGCATTTTTAGCTTGTCAACTACCTTGACACTAAAGCCATCTTGTACTAGTTTTGCCCCTGCTATAGAGCCAGCAGGACCAGCACCTATGATAAATACATCTACTTCTTTCATACAAAACTCCATCTCAAAATTAATAATTTATTATAATAAAATTTCATTTAATGTATTGTTAATAACCTTTATACCCATAATATCCCCAACCATAACGGTAGTAACGATTTAGGTCATAAAGCCCTGCGTTTAAAGGGTCTGTCTCATAAAAGTTTTGCATAAACCAGTCAAAAGTTTTCCAAAAGTCTTTACTGTCACGCCCAATCATATACTTCACAATCTTAGCTCTATACTCATCACTCTCATCAAAGTTCTCTATAACATCAAAAAAGTCTGCTACATCATTCTCTTCTACTACTGCAAACATATTTGGGTAAGAGCCAACAGACCCTACTACCCAGTCCATAGTATCTTTTTGTGGACTAACCTGCTCCGAACTAAACAGGGAGTTTACATTATCGTGCCATCGATTTATGACTATACTTCGTACATGACTTGTTCCATCATTCATCTTTACTCTTACTAAAATGACATTTACATCATTGTCTGTTACATACTCTATAAAGGCTGTTCCCGGGAGTGTAAGAGATTTTGCACCCATCTTTATATCTTCAAATGAGTTAAACTCCTTTGGCATAAGAGCATTTTTTTCACCATTTCTATAATAATTTACTGTTTCAAAATGAATATCTGTTGATTTTAAAATTCTATTGTCAACAACATTTTCTATAAACTCTTGCTTATAGTTTTTCGTTTTATACCTTACTTTGGTATCTCGTTTCATCAACTCTTTTCCATCTACATTTTCAATATCTTGAATATCGTCATCCCCAATATACCAAGATTTAAATAGGTTCAAACGACCTCCGTAAGGCATATAAGAGATAAAGTTGATTTCTCCTTCCATACGAAGAAAGTCCATATAGCGTCTTATGTTTGTCTGATGTGAAACATTTCCATAAACATCATATCCTGCAACAAGAGAGTAGTAAATTCTCTCAAGTTGAGGGTAATCAATCACCCACATTGTGCGCGGAAGTTCGCCTATAACACCCTTATGCACAGAAGCACTATCGAAATGACGATAGATTGTTAGAAGAGGTGTATCACTCGCCTTGTTACCTTTCCAGATGGACTCTACTCCAAGACCCTTAGGATAAATAGAATCATATAGTTCCTGTTTTCTTTCAAAATAAGTCTCATATTTTTCTCTATAACTATCACTAAAAGTTTCCCAAACCGACTGATTACTCATCTCTATAGGCATACTTAAATTTTCAGCTTGAGTAGCTATAAACTGTGGATTTGAAAGTGTTAAGTCATACTCTGGGTCTAAGAACATTAGCCAAAAGTGGTCATGAATAACATTCAGAGCCATCTGCCCTCGACATACTGGACCACGGATAAATGTCATCACTATATACTGAGAGTTATCTAGTAAGAACTGATAACGAGATTTCGCAGGAATCTGCACAAATGCTACAAATGGATTTGCACTCATTTTTACCTCATAGTCGATGTAGTGAGGTTTTTCTGTCCATTTTGGTTTTATAAATAGCTCTTTAAAGCGAGCCAACTTCTCATCATTAAAAACCAGAACCATATGTGTTTTATGTACTATAGTTGAGTGGATTTTTATAAACCTATAATAAAACTTTTTAACTTTGGGGTCATCAAAAGGACGAACAGTTGGAATCTCATCAGGAGAACTAGGGGCATTACTATAAGAACGCACTAGTCTAAAGTACTCTCCTCCATCAGCATTAAAAGTTATATGTGCTAAAAAAAGGTGCTCATAGAGATAACGAGAAGTAAGCGAATGTTTTGCATCATCTTGATTCAAAAAAGCTTCCCATTTTTTTATCTCTGTTTGTGCTTTTTTACTCGGTGTGATAAGTTTTTTTTGTTCTGCTTTTGTTGGACCCTTTGCTCCCCTATGTATCCATTCAGAAAGTGTTTGGTACTCACTTTGTTTAAGAGCTGGAAAACCATATGGCATACCGTGGTTCTCTTTTTCATCTATGTACTCATCTAATTCTTCTTGATTTCTAGGACAGATCAACTCATCTGCTTCTGGCTGATAAGAACCGATAATGTCTGGATTCTTTTTCTTATCATAAAGTAAATGTAGCATGATAGAATCATTATGTGTAGCATTTGAATCAGGGGAGCTTGTTAGGGAGTAAAAGTCTCTTTGTCTCCAACCATCCGTACTCTTCTCATCTATAAAAAGTCGGGTTGGCTCTACGGCTTTAAAACGAGTAGCATCATATACAAGTAGCTTACTTGCTCCTCTGTCTACACCTTCAAATGAACTCATTTTTGCCTGACATGGAGAGTTATAACAAGAGTGACATGAAACGCAGCGTTTATCTAAGATGGGTTTCACATCTTTGAGATAATCAATTTTTGCATTTGTAATTTCTACTTTAACAGGAGCAACAACAGGTGTACTACAGCCAGCTAAAAAAAAGAAAACTAAACTTACTAAAACTATCTGGACAAACTTCATTATCAACCCTTTATTTTCAAATATCATCTAAACGGGAGGTGCGTTTAAAACATTAAACAGAAGATCTTCTTTATTTGCATTATCTGGTTTAAGATCAACGCTTAGTCTTCTTATCATTTTACGGTTATCAGTTGAATCTAGACACTTGAATGTATCTTTAGATAAGAGTGGTCTACTTATTATATACCCTTGAATCTCATCACATCCTATATCTATAAGTCCTTTTAATTGTGTCTCTTTTTCTACACCCTCTGCTATGACTGACATATTTAGATTGTGCGCTAAGTTAATCAAAGCACTTACTATAGACAACTCTTGTGTACTCTCTGGAAAATCATTAATTAAAGAACGGTCTATTTTGATAATGCTAATAGGAAATTTTTGTAAATATTCTATAGAAGAGTAACCTGTTCCAAAATCATCTAAGGCAATTTGGAATCCAGCACTATCTAACTTGTTTAGAGTGTTTAGTATATCTTCATAATTTGTAAGGAGTGCACTCTCTGTCATCTCCAAAACAACAGAAGATGCACTTACTCCTACTTTTTTTGTTATTGTGATTATCTCTTCTGCCAAGCCTTTATTATTAAACTGAACAGGAGAGAGATTGATAGAAATTTTGAGATGTTTAAACCCTGCATCATGCCACTGTTTTAATTGATACAGAGACTTCATAGTTACCCATGCACCTATCTGTTTTATGATTCCTGCGTTCTCAGCAATCTCAATAAAAGAGTCAATAGAGACATGACCTAATTTAGGATGTTTCCATCGTAGCAGTGCTTCAAACTTATCAACTCTTCCTGTTTTTGCATTTATGATTGGCTGATAGTTTAAAAAGAACTCCTCACGTTTAAGTGCTAAATGGAGTTGACTCTCTACCTCTAGTTCATACTTACAGAGTCTATTCATATCCTCATTATAAAACAAAAATGAGTCTCTTCCTAACTGCTTAGATCGCTGAAGGGCTATGTTAGAGTTGGTTATCAACTCTTCTGGATGTTGTGAATCTACAGGGTAAACACTCCCTCCAACACTTGCGGTCACTATGATTTCATGTGTATCCATAATGATTGGTTCGGCTAAATCTTTTAACATACGATTCACTACCCATGTGGTGACTGAAGGCTGTTCTATATCTAGAAGAATAGCAATAAATTCGCCATCTGAAGTACGCGATAGTCCAACTTTTTTTCTTATACTTATTTCTGGAATAACAGAGTCTGAAGAGCGAAAAATATGTATAAGTCGTTTGTAGACTATTTTTCTAAGTTTTTCTGCTGATGCATACCCTAGAGCATTACTTATGGGTTGTATATTGTCGATAACAATAGTAAGAACAGTAAGTGTCATCTCATTTCTACTTACAAGTTTCATAGCCTGAGTTAATCTATCAAGAATTACAGTACGACTTAATGTGTTCACCCTATCAAAAGCTTCAAGTGAAATTTCACCATCTTCATCGATTAAGTCTACTTCTACAAGTTCTAGGGTTCCTTGTCTTGGTACTTTCTCTTGAATAGGTTTTGAAACTCTAGAGACAGTCGGTTTTGAGACTTCTATATGTTCATCAACACTATCCATTTCAGAGTAACGAACAACTCTATTTCGTCCATATTTTTTAGCAATATAGAGTGCCTTATCTGCAAGGTCAATCAAGTTATCCGACTTCCACTCATCACTCAAGGTACTAGCCACACCAAAACTTGCAGCAATCCATAAATCTTCAGGAAGACCATCATGTATTTTTTCACAAACCTTTATCCTGATTTTATCTGCTTCTTTAGCCGCTTCTTCTTCAGTCAAACCAGGACAGACTATGACAAACTCTTCTCCACCATAACGACCAACTAAGTCATCTGTCCCTGCCCCATCTTGAAGTATTTTAGCAAAAATTCTAATTACTTCATCTCCGATACCATGCCCATAAGTATCATTTACCAACTTAAAGTGGTCAATATCTAAGATAATACAACTTACTATATCTGCACAATTTCTCGCTTCAATAAGTAGCGAGTTAAAGCCTTCAAAAAGTGCCCGTCTATTTAAAAGACCTGTTAGTGGATCTTTTGTTGCAAGATCTATAAGTTCCAAGTTTTGACGACTAATCTCCTCTTTGGTTAACTCTAACATATTTAAAGTCTCTGCTAGTTCTCTGTTTTTTCTTTCTAACTCTGTAACATCATCTATTGTTACTATCGCCCCTTTTATCTTCTGGTTAGGCTCTTTAATAGGTGCTACATTTACATTAAAAGTGAGGATTTCATCATCTGTTAATCTGAATTTTAAATCTTTTAATACAGGAATTTCCTCTGTTTCAAAAAGAGTAGTCCATGGTAGTTTTTTATTTTCTAAACTTAGTTCATTCTTATCAATCTCCCAAGAAAGCTCCGAAAGATTTCTACCAAGAAGCTCTTTTTCATGTAAGTTTATTCTCTTTTGAAAAGCAGTATTTACAAAAATAATACGCTCACTTGGGTCTAAAATAACCAAACCCTCCATAAGTGTGTCAAGTGCTGAACGCACTCTATCTGGTACAACTGAACCGGGGTCAAGCTCACTTAAAACCCTCCTCAAAAAAATCCAGTATGATAGAGAGCCTGAAAAGAGCAGAAACAGTATCATAGTCACTAAAGATCTACCTGTAATAAGATCTTCATAAAATGAGCCAAAAGGCTTATAACTTACTTCTAGTGTTCCCCATCGTCCTTTTTTCCCAAAAATAGGGACTTTGACATTGTTAATACCCTCATTATCTTTCCAGTATTTTTGATGTCCCTGCGTTTCAAGTATAGTTTTTTCAGAAATATTTCGTAAACCTATAGAGAGAATATCTTCATTTCTTTCTACTAATGCTTTTAACAACATGATAACACTCTGTATACGGTTAGAACCTACCTCTGTAGATATTTGTATAGCCAAAGATTCAGACATCATTTTTCTTGTTTCTATCTTGTTTTTATCTTGATTAGGTACTAAACCAAGCATATCACCAATAAGTAAAATACTTATCGTTAAAAGTAACAAGCCAACAGTGATTCTTATAATAGGCGATATGGTAGGCATTTTAATTTTTTCCCTTCATTTATGATGCTTCTTTATCAAACATATTTTCTGTCTTATCTTCTTTTGAAGAATCTGAGTCTGAACTACTCTCATTTAGAGGTGCAGGTGTAGTTATTTGCCCTGATGTTGAAAGTATAGAGATGGGGTCAAAATTCTTCCACATCGGCATAACAGTAAAGAAACTTGCCATCAATGAGCCAGAACGAAGTACCCACGCCACGACTCCAGCCGTCACAGATGCTCCAACACCTACTGCTGCTTCAGCTCTCAGTTCACTTTTATGATTTTCATCTTTAAAGTTTTTATCTATCTCTTTATACATAATATCTAAATCATTATCAAAATTTTCTAATTTACTGTACTCATTTATAAGATTTAACACTTCACTATTTATCTCTATAGGTTTTAAGGACAATAACTCTTTTGAGAGTTCAGAGATAGACTGTGTCGTTCCTTTTTCTAAATTATTGTGTATATTATAAGTAGCTGCTATTGGTTCTTCTTTTTCAAAAACCTCGATTAAACTGTCAGATTCGCTTTCAGAATTTATATCATTTAGAACTTCATTTATTATAGAAAAAGGCTCAAAAATGGTTTGTTCTTTATTCTCAGAATCTAAATCATTGTCTTTATCTTCTGTATCGAGTATTACCTCAGTCTCGTCTATTTGCTCTTCTTCATCTTCAATTTCTTCATCTTCATCTTCATCTTCTGTTGGAATTGATACTGATGTAACCTTAACATTTATACTTCCACTATCTTCTCCACCATGAGAGTCACTAATAATATAATATATACTATCATCACCAGAGTAGTTACTATGTGGTGTGTAATTTAAACTACCATTAGCGTTAATACTCACAGTTCCATGAGTTGCACTAGCACTCAAGACTGAGAGGGTATCCCCATCTTCATCATAATCATTGCTCAAAATATCTATATTAGTGATTGCAATGTTTTGCACTGTCTCTAAAGAACCATCACTCTTAGCTACTGGGGCATCATTTGTGTTGGCAATTACTATATCAAATGTATGAGTAACTGTTGCGTTACTTTGGTCTTTGGCAGTGATAGTTACTGTTGTTGTTCCAACATCATCATTCAGTGGTGTTCCAGTGAAAGTCTTTGAGGCGGCATCGAAGCTTAACCAGCCTGAGGCATCTGAAGTGTAAGTAAGAGTATCTC
>Ga0256824_10000630_pt1 | contig 13673 bp, 17 predicted proteins | sample CV67metaG_FD_191570 | JGI IMG/M metagenome (GOLD analysis project Ga0256824, IMG submission 191570) | Hydrothermal vent microbial communities from East Pacific Rise, Pacific Ocean - CV67 | ecosystem: Environmental > Aquatic > Marine > Hydrothermal vents | place: Pacific Ocean: East Pacific Rise...
CGCTTATGGTGTTGAAAATCTTAGATATTTCATGCTTAGAGAAGTTCCATTTGGTCAAGATGGTGATTTTTCTCAACGTGCATTTATAGATAGAATAAACTCAGAACTAAGTAATGACCTTGGTAACCTACTCAACCGTATCATCGGTATGAGTGGAAAATATTCTGAATTTGAAATCGATAGTGTTGATGTTCAAAAGTACCACGAAAAAGAGATTTCAGCAATGAATGTTGTTTTAGACTCTCTAGATGGATTTATGAAAGAGATGCAAACGCATAGATATCTTGAAGAACTATGGAAACTCTTTTCTATTGGAAATACTGCTATTACAGAACATGAGCCTTGGGCTAAAATGAAAAACGAAAAGGTAGATGAAGCACTAGCGACTGTTGCACTTGTTGCAAATGTCTTAGCAAAAGCAGCTATTATGCTCTCTCCTGTTATGCCAAAAACAACGGCTACAGTTGCTGATGCGCTTAACTTTGAGATTAACAATGAAAGCTACAATGAGTTAATAATTGATAAGAAATTATTAAAAGTATTTAATATCAAAAAAGTTCCACCTCTTTTCCCTCGTGTAGAAGAGCCTTTAATGCCTGAAGCACCTCAAGCAGAGCCAAACCCTCCTAAGGAACCAAAACCAGCCAAGAAAAAAGAAAAACATGACTCTCAAGCAACTTTTGATGACAACCTAATAGAAATAGGTCAGTTTTTTGAAACATCTTTAAAAGTGGGTACTGTTTTAGAAGCTGAGGAAGTTCCAAAAAGTAAAAAACTCCTAAAACTACAAGTAAGCCTTGGTGAAAATGACACAAGACAGGTTGTAGCTGGAATAAAAGAGTTTTATTCAGCAGAATCTCTCGTAGGAACTCAGGTTTGTGTTGTTGCAAACCTTAAACCTGCAAAGCTTATGGGAATGATGAGTGAGGGAATGCTTCTTGCTGCTAAAGATGAAGATGGTCTCTGTTTAGTGAGACCGGAGAAACCTAAAAAGGCAGGCACACCTATTGGATGAGACTTGAAAATGTCCTTGCACTTACTCATGGAAAACTCATAAATGAGCCATTTGTAAATACTTTTACAAATGTTGTCTTTGAAGCAAAAACAGTACGAAGAGGTGATCTCTTTTTAGCTTTTGATGAGACAACTATCGATGATGCTATTTTAAACGGTGCTTATGGCGTTGTGTTTTGTAAACCAACTCAAATAAGTGATAGTGAAATAGCTTGGATTAAAGTTTCCAACATTGAAGATGCCCTCACTCGTCTACTGCGTTTTAGACTAATAGATAAAGAGATCTCTGTATATGAATGTGAGGAAATAGTACTTAAACTTGCCCTTCAAGTAGTTACCGAGCCAAATTTTATTGCTCTAAGTGGTGATATAAAAGAGATTTCAAAAGAGCTATGGAATGTTGATGCTCAATCTACAGTACTCTTCAGCCCTGCTCTAACTTGTAAGGATATCTTTACAAACACTCAGCAACTCTCTCAAAACTTGATAGAAGAGATAAATATAATAGAGCAAACTCTTTTTGAGACCTCTTTTATATATGATAATATTTTTTATGAGAGACAACTGATTTCTCCCTTTTTTATTCCATATCTTGAGATGCTTCTACATCTATTTAAGACATTGAAAATAAATTATCGTTTACGTAAGTTTACACCTATCGAGCACTTTGAAGCAGTTTTTACAAATAAAAATTTTGAAATCAAAGAGTTTGGTAGTAGTGATAAGGTTTTGATTTTTGAAAAAAACACTCAGCTTGTAGAAAAAGAGATACTTTTTTTACAACGTGAGGCTACATGGGCAAAGATTCTTTATATTGTCCCTTTTTCTTGTGAACCACAAGTTCAAGGTATATCAAATATCTTACTTTATAAAAATGAGAATGAAATTCTTAAACTTCTAAAAGAAAATAGTTTTCATTTTGCACTTATTATTGGAGCGGACAAAGGTATATTATCAAAACCTCTTGTAAGCCAAGCACAAATATCACTCTTTGATTTTAACTAAGGAAATAGTATGAACCGCAGAACATTTTTAGCAGCAGCATCTACTGCCACTGCTGCGTTTTCACTCACTGGATGTAATGAGAGCAATCGTCAGGCAATAGATTACTCAAAGCACCCACAAAAAAAGGGCGATACAAAAAGAGTCAATGTAAATAGAAATAAAAAAACAGTTATAAAGTTAGCCACTTCTTGGCCAGCACACTTTCCTATTATGGGAACAGGTGTTGAAAAATTTGCAAAGAGATTAAAAGATATTAGTGGTGGCTCTTTAGAAGTAAAAATATATCCAAAAAATGTACTTGTCCCTGCCCTTGCTGTTTTCGATGCTTGTTCTAGTGGACAGATTGATGCTTTTCACTCTGGACCTTACTACTGGAAAGGTAAAAACTCTGCGTTTTCTCTTTATAGTGGTCTCCCTTTTGGCTTTACATCACAAGAGGTTAACTCATGGATGCTTTTTGGTGGTGGTCTAGAACTATGGAGAGAACAGTATGCAAAGTATAATCTTTACCCATTTTTAGGTGGAAATACAAGTATTCAAATGGGTGGGTGGTTTAGAAAACCTATAAACTCTCTTGAAGACATGAAAGGTCTGAAAATGCGTATACCTGGCCTAGGAGGCGAAGTCTTCTCAAAGATGGGAGTAAATCCTATACTTTTGCCTGCTGGAGAGATATACACTTCCCTTGAACGTGGTGTTATAGATGCAACGGAATGGGTTGGTCCTGCACTTGATATTAAGATGGGCTTTTATAAGGTTGCTCCCTATTACTATTCTGGTTGGCATGAGCCAGGATCTGTACTAGAACTTACATTTAACAAGCACTCATGGAGTAAACTTTCATTTGAACACCAAGCGATGATAGAAGTTGCTTCAAGTGAAATGAATTCAAATATGACTTATGAATTTCACAATGAAAACATCCATGCTCTGAAAAAACTAGAAGAGTTAAATGTAAACCTCTTAAAATTTCCAGAAGATGTTACAACAGCAGGTAAAAAAGCTCTTGTTGAAGTTATTGATGAACTTAGTGCAAAAAACAGAGACTTTGCAAAAGTTTATGAGTCTATACACTCACATCTTATACTTTCAAAAAGATGGAGCGATTCCAGCCTAGGGTACTTTTTAAATGAAAGATAACAGACTTGGTGTTTGCTTCTTCATTGTAAAATCACCATCAAAATTACTTAACGAGATTTAATTGAAACGACTTATCACACTTATCACACTTATTCCAAGTTTAGCACTAGCCTCATTTAGTGCGACTATCCTTGATGCAACAACATCTCAACCTATAGCACAGGCTATGATTAGCGACTCAACAAGAGTCGTCAAAAGCGATGAAAATGGCTCTTTTTTCATAAACTCTAAAGAGAAAAATTACCATGTTAAAGCCTATGGATACAGACCTTACTCTTTTTGTAGTGATTCAAATGAGACTAGTATTAAACTTCAAGCTATCAAAGTAAAAGCTCTATATCTGACATTTTGGGGTGCAAGTAACAACTCAAAAACCCTTAAAAGAATTCTTAACCTCATAGACAAAACAGGTGCAAATGCCATTGTTATGGATGTAAAAAATGAATACGGCTCTACCTCTTTTTTTACTCACTTTGAACAAGCTAATAACTACGGTGCACACAAGCAAAGAACAAATAGAAATATTCAAAAATTCATTCAGACTATGAAAGAGAGAAATATCTATACTATTGCAAGAATTGTCACCTTTAAAGATGAGCTTCAAGCGGTAAATAATCCGGACTATGCAATAAAACGTGATGCAAATGGAACAATATGGAGAAATCATGACAAAATGGCATGGGTAGACCCTTTTGATACTCGTTCACATGATTATACAATTGCTCTAGCACAGGAGGCTGCTAAGGTCGGTTTTGATGAAATCAACTTTGACTATATCCGTTTTCCTGCTAAAACAGGGCTTTACCTATCTAAGAAGAACACTCAAGCTAATCGTATTAAGGCTATAGAAACATTTTTAAAAAGTGCAAGTAATAAGCTTCGTAAATATGGTGTATTTATCTCCGTTGATACGTATGGAAATATTTTTTGGAGTAAAAAAGATGATAATGGAATTGGTCAAACAGTCACATCTTTAGCTAAGTACGCTGACTACCTAGCTCCAATGCTCTATCCATCTGGTTTTGCTAGTGGCTCTTTTAATGTTAAACACCCTTCAAAGCATCCTTATATTGTTATATACAGAAGTGTTAAAAATGTTAAAGACAAGATTAGTCCTACAAGAGTAAGACCGTGGTTACAGTACTTTAAGGACTATACTTCATCACGTGTGCCGTATAAACGTACACAAATTCAAGAGCAGATTCGTGCAACAAAAAATATAAATGCTAATGGTTGGATGATGTGGTCACCCTCTAGTCGCTATCATTATGAGTATTTAAGAGACTAGAGTGATAGATTTTAGGTTTTTTCTTAATGTTTTCGAGTTAGGAAGATACTTTTGAACTAAATCATGAAACTCTTTAGAGTGGTTCATATGAGTAATATGTGCTAACTCATGGACTATAACATACTCTATAAGCTCTAGATTTACTCTTAAGAGTTGCGAGTTAAGTGTTATCTCTCTTCTAGAATTACAACTTCCCCATCTACTTTTCATCTTTCTAAATTTCAATTTTGTAAAGACTAAACCCATAAGTGATGAGTAGTAATCCACTCTTTTTTCAATAAATTCTTTAGAGTAAAGTTCCTCTTCACCTATCTTCGTAAGCTTATCTATTTTTATAAATTGTTTTTGAATCCAAGCACTTTTATCGTCTAAAAATGTATCTACAAAGTGCTTAGATTTTAGAGGGATTTTTACTGTGACATTCTTTTGTCTATCTATAGAGATATAACTGTTTTTGAGTTTTCTATTAACAATTACCTCAAGATTATATTCTTCATATTTATTAGTATCACTCATATTCTATGGGGTCTTGTACCTCTGCTATATTAAACCCATTTAAACGCAGCCTACAACTATCGCAGACTCCACAGGCTTTATCTTCACTCTTATAGCATGACCATGTAAGAGATAAAGGTACTTCTAAACGCAGGGATTCTTTGACTATTTCAGATTTTTTTAGATGCACTAGAGGCATTGTAATCTCTATCTTTGTTTCATCTTTTGTTCCAAGGTTTATAGCTTTTTGCATCTGAGTTATATACTCTTCACGACAATCAGGATAACCACTGCTATCTTCTTCTACAACTCCGATTGAGATAACACTTGCTCCTTCTTTTTCAGCAATAGCAGCTGCCATACTTAAAAATATACCATTTCTAAAAGGTACATATGTTATAGGAACACCCTCTTCAACTCCACCGGTTGGCACATCTATATTTTTATCTGTTAAGGCAGAAGCCCCAAGATGTTTAAAAAAATCTAAATCAAGTGCATATCGCTCTTTAACTTTCATCTCATCACAGATATTATTAAAACATTCTAATTCTTTTGCCTGCGTTCTCTGTTCATAGTTAAAATGTACAGCAATGATTTCATAACCATTTTTACGCATCATATAGGCACTTAGGGTTGAGTCCATTCCCCCACTCATTATACATACGGCTCTTTTTTGTAAGGTATTATTTTTCATAGCATGATTTTAGCATATTTTTTTAATCTTATTTAAATAGAATAGAGACTACAATATATAAATATACCTAAAGGAGATACTATGGATGTTTCATCAACAGGCTCAGTAAGTGCCCAAGTAGAAGTAATGAAAAAAGCCACAGAGGTACAAGAACAACAGATTTTAAAAGTTCTTGAGAGTGCAAATGAACAGTCTAAACAGATAACTGCTCAAAAAACAGGTGTTGGTGGTAATATTAATATTACTGGGTAACCTCTATCGACCTTCAAAGAGCAAATCTTTTTGCTCTTTTCATAAACTATAAGCCTCATTAGATATAATTCCACTTATGATTGAACTAGACAATAAAACGCAGCTACAAATTAACCAAGAGTTATTAGAGACAATAGCAGACTCCCTTACAGATAAAGAGATAGAACTTATTATCACTAATAATGAAGAGATTCAGGAGTTAAACGCAGCCCATAGAGGTATAGATAAACCTACTGATGTACTTAGTTTTCCGTATGAAGAGATGCCTATGAGTCCACTTGGGAGTATAGTTATCTCAGCTGAGTATGTTCAAAACATAGCTACTGAGTTGGGTCACACTTCTTCTGACGAGCTTTCTTTACTTTTTATACATGGACTACTGCATCTTCTTGGATATGACCACGAAGTGGATAATGGAGAGATGCGAGACAAAGAGAAAGAACTTATAAAAAAGTTTTCTCTACCCGATAGTTTAATAGTTAGAACACAAGGATAATAATGGATTATTTAATATTTATAGCAGCGATGGGAGCTCTTATTTATGGAGCAGATTTTATTATAAATGAGTCTGAGCGAATTGCTCTTCATTTTAATATCTCTCACTTTGTAATCGGAGCAACTTTAGTTGCATTTGGAACATCTTTACCTGAGATGGCAGCTTCAATTATGGCGGCTTCTCAAGGTAAAAGTGATATGGCAGTTGCCAATGTAGTTGGAAGTGTTATCTTCAACATAGCACTTGTTTTGGGTGTTGTTTTTATGATTACTAAGTCACATGACTCATCAAGAGATCTTTTTGCCAAGGACAGTGCTTGGGTTTTAGTTCCTGTTGTTGTGTTTTTTGTAATGATTCAAGATGGAGAGATAGGTAAGATAGATGGTGCACTTTTCTTGCTCTTGATGGTATCTTATCTTATTTTCTTATTTTCATCCTCAAAAGATGAGCTAGGAGAGGTAGACGAAGAGTTAAGTGAAAAGTTTAACTGGTCAAAAACTATTGTGCTCTTAGGTGTAGGCTTTATCTTCACTATTGGTGGTGCAAATTTTGTTGTTGATAGCGGAACAAATATCGCAAGAAGTCTTGATGTTAGTGAGTGGCTTATAGGGCTATTTCTAATCTCATTTGGTACATCTTTACCCGAACTTATAGTTTCAATAGTTGCTATAAAAAAAGGGAACATTGAAATGAGTATAGGGAATATAATTGGCTCAAATGTAGCAAACTTTTCTATGGTTCTTGGATTTTCTGCACTTGTAAGTCCACTTGTTATTAACTTTGAAAAAGCTCATTTTGATTTAATCATCTTAGCAGCAGTTTCAGCGACTCTACTCTTTATTCTTGCGAACAAGCTCTACAACAAAGCAGGTGGAATTTTTCTTTTAACTCTACTCGCACTATTTATTCAAAACGCACTAGCCTAAAGACTATTGCTTAATATATTCAAGCTCTAGTAGCTTGTTATATATATTAGAAACTATTTTCCCCGCTGCGTGTCCACCGTGTCCACCATGTTCTATCATTACCATTACTACATATTGTGGGTTTTTATAGGGTCCATATGATGTAAACCAAGCATGTGAACGACTATAGTACTCCATCTCATGCTCTAATCTTCTCTTCTTAATATCTTGTTTAATAGCTACAACTTGAGCAGTACCAGTCTTGCCAGCAATCGTGACCTTAGAGCTTAAGTAGTTAGTCGCTGTTCCATGAGGAGAGTTACAGACCTCATACATTGCCCTTTGAATTATAGGTAGTTTTTTAAGCTCTTTTTCGGTAAAAACTAAACTATATGAATCCTCATAATCCTTAGAACCTATCTTTTTTACTAAATGAGGAACAGGGAGTCTACCAGTAGCAGCGAGAGCTGTTTGCTGTGCTATTTGGAGAGGTGTAACTAGAAAATCTCCCTGACCAATAGACATATTAGCAGTTTCTCCTATGCTCCATATTTTATTATACTTTCTTTTTTTCCACTCACGAGAAGGCACAACACCAATGAACTCATTTGGTAAGTCAATACCTGTTCTCTTAGCTAAACCATGTCGCTTCAAACCTGCACTCATTTTTCTATTTCCAAGTATGAGGCTTCCTTTATAGAAAAAGTCATCACAACTCTCCCTAATTGCCTTCACTATCCCTGTTTTTCTATGCCCTCTTCTCTTCCAACATCTAAAAATACGTCCACCAAGAGGCAGTGATGCACGACAATCCACTTTCCATCTTTCACTTAAGTCTGTAGATATATACAGAAGACCAAGAAGTGGTTTAATGGTAGAACCAGGAGGATAAAGCCCGTTTACTAGTTTGTTTGTAAAGGGATGATCCAGACTTGATGAGAGATCATCATACATCTTGTAGGACATACCAGATACAAAGATATTTAAATCATAGTTTGGATAACTTCCAGCAGAAAGAATCGAGCCATTGACATCCATTACCACTACAGCGCCTACTCTACCTTCAAAAATTTCTGATATATATGATTGAAGCTCTATATCAAGACCTAATGTTAACTTTCTATCCTCATAAGCCTTCTCGTATGCCAACTCCTCTATCTCTTGGTTATTAGCATTTACCTTAATCTTGCGTTTTCCTGCTGCACCTTGTAAATAAGTGTTATAGTACTTCTCTACACCGGTTTTTCCAGTATAACCAATCAGTTCAAGAAGAGAATCATTGTTAATATCTCTTTTATTCGCTCTAGCAACATATCCTATCATGTGTGATGCAACATTCTTATAAGGATAGAACCTTTTTGGTGCAGGAACTATTTTAATATTTTCACGTAAGTTGAGTATAGAGTAAACAGGCATAATCTCTTCGTATGGAATAAAGTGCACAATATCTATATAGTTGTGATTATAATAAGACTCTTGTTTCTTATAATTTTTAAGCATTTTCACCTTACTTAACGATGGCAATAGTTTTACTAGATTATCTATCTCCGCATCAAGAATAAGCTTATTCTTTTTAGATGTAAGATGTGGAGCTAGTCTTATTTTAAAACCTAGCTTATTGATCGCTACCGGTCTGTTTTTTATATCTACTATTTCACCTCTAACTGGAGATATTTTTTCATATCTAATAGTATTGTTCTGTGAAAGTTTTGAATAGAAGGTATTTGACTGTACCGCAAGGAAAAATATACGGACAATTAGGGCTAACCATATTGATACAAACACCATTAAAATAAATTTTATTTTCATAATAGACTCACTAAAAAGAATTCAATTACTATATAGTATACTATATAGTAATTTATACTTGGCTCTGGTAATAAAAAAATATTTGACATAAGTATAAGAAAAAAGTAATACCCAAGATATGCTATAAGAACATAGGCAATTTTCATACATGAAAGACAAGAAAAGTTTTGTTTTATTTTTGGTAAAACTAGCTTATAGACAATAAAAAAATATAAGATAGAGCTAAAGAGTGTATAGCCATTATTTATTTCAAAAATCACAAGACAAAGAGAGACTAAAAGGATATATATAGAATCAGACTTGTCCATCGACTTTTTAAAGAGTACAAAAAGTACACCAAGCATAGGAGGGAGTATAAGATATATAGAGCTCATACTGCTAAAGATGATAAAAACTCCTACATAAATGAAGGGAGTTAGATTGTTTTGATGAGTGATACTTCGTTGCATATTGGAAAGTGTTTACATTTAATACAATCTGCCCAGATTTTATGTTCAGGGAGGGACTCTTTAGGAATTTCTATAAAACCTAATCTTTCAAAAAACTGCTGTTTATACGTCAAAGAAAGAACTTTTTTGACACCAAGTGAAGAGGCTTCCTTTAAAGCTTCTTTAATTAGGTTTTCACCTATTTTCTGACCTCTATATCCATCCTTAACTATTAAAGATCTTATTTCAGCCAAACCTAGAGTATGTACATGAAGAGCACTAAAGCCTATAAGCTCATCTTCTTGGTAAGCGAGCATATATGAACGTATATTTGTTGCTATCTCATCTTCACTTCTATCTAAAATGACACCACTCTCTACTTCAGGTGCTACAAGTTCTCTCATAGCTCTAATGTTGGACAGTTTTGCCTTTATATACTTAGTCTTCATCATCTTCTTCGTTCTCTTGAGTTAAAATATCGTAAATTACTTTATTTATCTTATGAGTACCACGCTTTTTAGAACTTGAAACAGTCATAGCATTTGGGAACTGACGTCTAAGGGCACTTTGCTCTTTCTGATTTAGTTTATCTATCTTTGTAAAAATCTGTAGTATAACTTGGTTCTCTCTAACATGTTCAAAAAGAAACTCGCTTACAGAAGTGTCTATCTCCAAGTTTGGATGTCTACAGTCAACGAGATGTATAAAAAGTTTAATCTGTTCACGCTGAGAGATATAATCTGTTAAGTTCTTCTCCCAGTCATGCTTCATAGACTTAGATACCTTTGCATAACCAAAGCCAGGAAGGTCAACAAACTTTGCTAAAAATTTATCTCCACTATCTCTATCGATCATTGTGATGTCAAAGTAATTTATAAGTCTCGTTTTACCCGGTGTTGAAGAGACTTTCGCTAGCCCTTTATGGTTTGTGAGTGCATTTAGTAGTGAACTCTTTCCAACGTTTGAACGTGCCATGAAAACCACTTCATCCTGCATATCTGACTCTGGTGCTGCATCTACATTTGGAGCAGAGGTCATAAACTTTGCTTCTACTATTTCAACCATTACTTTTTCTCCTCTTCATCTTCTATATTAAAAATCATTATAACAGGCTCTTTTTTAAGACCTTTAGCATAAGCAGTACCATCTACAGTTTTAAGAATAACCTCGTCACCTATAATCTCTTTTTTCTCATTTATCTGATTAAGATGTACATTCTGAAAAAAATGATACTCTTTTTTCATAGGATAAAATATAACCTTGTTTGCCTTACCCTTATACTTAGCCCCCTCAACAGTCTCTATTTTAAACGAAGCTTTTCCTAGTGCTACAAACTTTGTAGGCTTATTGTTTGCATCCGTATAGACCGTAACTTTTGAGGCATTGAGTTCATCATTACCTTTTGTTATCATAACATTACCTTCAAAAACTGAGACGCCTATCTTCTCATCTGCATGAAATGAATTCGCAACTATTTTCAGCTCTTTTGCTGCTACTATTATATTAAAAATTATAGCTATTATTAAAAAATGTTTCATATGTTATTTTTCCTTTAGTTGATATTTTACTGTTACATTCTCAGAGTCAAGAAGTTTTAGAAGTGAGTTATAGTTCATGATATCTCCTACCATAGTGCTCTTGCCTTTATGTGCGATGTAATCACTTTTTGCCTTTGCTACAGAAGTTTCTGTATTGTAAGTTGCCTTTTGAGTTTCAAAGGTAATGCCATCCTCTCTTACATAAATAACATTCCCATCAAGATAAACCATATTTTTTTTATAAATCCCATTATCTGATTTCATATTTGCTATAAAATCTTGTGAATTATCCGTATAGTTCATTTTACTTATTGTATATCTATCCTCATATCTTACTCCTGTTTCGCCTATTATGTAGGTCTGTAAGCCTTTATTGCTTAACTCGTGAATAGTAAACGCAGTAAGCTCAAAAAGGGGTACATCTACAAAGTCTTGCTGCTTAATATCCATAGGTTTAAAAAAAACATATATTCCAATAAGACCAAAGAGAACAAATGAAAAAAAGATATTAATATTGATAACTTATCCTTTATATCCAAACAGATAAAAACTTATCTCTTTGATCATTCGCATCAACGAGAATATCTATCATTTCACGAACTGCTCCATCTCCACCAACACAAGAAAGAGTCGTATCAACTAAAGATTTCAACTCTTTAACTCCATTGTTTGGTGTGAAGCTTCGCCCTACTTTTGCGAGCATGTTGTAGTCATTTAAGTCATCACCAATAGCCCCAACCTCATAAAAATTCAAGTCAAGAGATTCTACTAGCTCATTTAGAACTCTATCTTTATCGCGAATACCTTGAAAAAGATGCTTTATGCCTAGCTCCTCGGCTCTGCGTTTTACTATCTCTGACTTACGTCCTGTTATGATAGCTACTTCGTTACCCATCTTTATCCATGTAGTAATTCCTAGACCATCCTTGACATTGAAGTTTTTACTTTCAACTCCATCAGAAGAGTAGATAAGTTTTCCATCACTTAGACAACCATCTACATCAAGTACGATTAGCTTAATCACAGAACATCTTTTGTGCTTGGAATTCCCACTCTCTCGTTAAACGCAGTCGCTCTGCGAATAGCTACAGCCACAGACTTAAACGCAGCCTCTATAAGGTGGTGCTTGTTTTTTCCACGAAGCCCAACAATGTGCATACTTGTTCTTGAGTTAAGAACAAAGGCTCTAAAGAACTCTTCTACAAGCTCAGTATCAAAATTGCCAACCTTACCAAACACATCTAACTCAAAAACTAAAAAAGGTCGATTACTTAGGTCTAAGTCACATGAAACGCAGGCTTCATCCATAACGATATTTGCTGAACCAAAGCGCTCCATATTTTTTACAGGGTAGATAGCCTCTGCTAAAAGTGAACCAAGTACGATTCCAACATCTTCTACGCTGTGGTGATCATCTATGTGAGTATCACCTTTACAAGTGATATCTAAATCAATCAAAGAGTGCTTAGAAAAGCTCTCTAACATATGATCTAAGAACCCTACTCCTGTATCTATCGTGCTTTTTCCAGTTCCGTTTAAGTCTAATGAAACCTTGATATCTGTCTCTTTTGTTGTTCTAGTTTTTGTAATCATTTTTATTCCTCTCTTACTATAAATGCTTTGTCGAAGATTCCATAACTCTTGTAGTCTCTCGCCTCTTTTTCACTTTTAAAGCCTTTTAAGAGTACTTTAAAAATTCTTCCATTATTTGATTGAACATCTTTTATAATCGTTTTGTATCCATCTGTATTGTCATACTTCTCTTGAGTCCTTAATGCACCCTCTATCTTAGAAAAAGATGCGATTTGAAGTGCAAAACCACCGATAGCTTTTTTCTGTGGAGCTTTCTTCATCTCTTTTTTCGTAGGAATATTCTTTTTACCTTTTACTTCAAAGCCTAATATCTCTAAAGTCACCGGTGCTGTACCCCGACCAACCATCTTAATCTTATGCGCAGCCTTGTTTGAAAGATCTATAATCCTAGTAGCAATAAATGGACCTCTATCATTGATACGTACGACAGTAGTCAAACCATTTCTAAGGTTTGTGACTTTAACGATAGTATTCATAGGTAGTGTTTTATGTGCTGCTGTCATATCGTGCATATTGTATGTTTCACCATTAGATGTAAGCTTACCGTGAAAATCAGGTCCATACCATGAGGCATTACCTTTAAAAGTATCGCCAACACTTACAACAGTGGGGTAGTATCTTATGCCTCTAATCGTATAAGGTCTCATAGTAGGATGAGAGTAAGTCTTTTTATCCATCGAAGAGCTATGTGCCCCTCTAGATGAAGAGTATGTTTTAGGCTCAGAGAAGTTATAGTTTCTATATGTATGCTTTCCTCTTGTGCTACACCCACTCATAAAGATAAGTATGAAAACAAATAAACTTATATATATCTTATTCATAAAGCTTCAACCTTTCACCAACTTTTATAAGTGAACCTCTAAGGTGGTTTTGTAGTTTTATGTTTTGAATACTTATCTTGTGTGCCTTAGCTATAGACTGTAATGAATCTCCACTCTTAACCATGTAGTAATGCCTTGTGTTTAACTTTTTCTTCTTACTTGATTTACCAATAGGAATAATGAGCTTCTGCTTTA
>Ga0256824_10000631_pt1 | contig 13662 bp, 13 predicted proteins | sample CV67metaG_FD_191570 | JGI IMG/M metagenome (GOLD analysis project Ga0256824, IMG submission 191570) | Hydrothermal vent microbial communities from East Pacific Rise, Pacific Ocean - CV67 | ecosystem: Environmental > Aquatic > Marine > Hydrothermal vents | place: Pacific Ocean: East Pacific Rise...
ATAAGTGCCTGTAGCACTACACAAGTTGGAAACCCTTCCCAAAATGATGCACTTAATAGTGTGACAGAATCAGGTAAAAATAAAAAATCTGGTGCAATGCAGGGTTCAGTTGACTCATGGTTAAAAGATGAATGGACACCAAGTGTTGAAAAAGATAAAGAGATACAAAAGAAGTACAAAGATGAAAATAGAGATTTTACGCTTCAAGAGTACGTAGATAAATCAGAGGTTTATGTAAAAGACAAAGAGGTTAAAGAGTATAACAAAGAAAACTCGCATAGTGAAAAAATGAAATCTATGCCAGTTATTGGGAACTAAGAGTCTAAATCCTCTGCATACCCAATCATAGTGCAGAAGTGCTCAGCATAGAGTGCTGCACTTCCAACTAAAACACCATCTACATTATCAATAGCTAAAACTTCTTGTGCATTTGTCACCTTTACACTTCCACCATAAAGTAGAGGTGCTGTTGATTTAGCTTTTAAATCTTTATGAATTTCAGCGATATCTTCAAGAGTTGGAGTGAGTCCTGTTCCAATCGCCCAAACTGGTTCATAGGCAATAATAAGGTTTTCATACTCTCTATCTATCCCTTCATATTGAGAAGATATGTACTCCATCATCTCTTTTGTACCAGCCTCGCGTTTAGCAAGTGGTTCACCAACACAATAGACTATTTTAAAACCTAACTCTTTATAAAAGTTAAATTTCTTCACCAGTTCTTCTTGTGTTTCACCCAAAACATGGCGGCGTTCACTATGCCCTATTAAAATAGTTTTTATGCCAAACTCATTAAGATGGTCTAAGCCTATCTCTCCAGTAAAGGCACCATTCTCAGTTGCATACGCATTTTGAGCACCTACTATAAGCTTTCCATCATGTTCATCAAGGCTTGATGTTGCAGGGAAAACTAAAACTTCTTGAGAGATGCTGTTTGCACTCATATATGTCTCTAATTCATTAATATATTTACTCGTCTGTTTTCTAGTAAAGTTAGTTTTGAGATTTGCTGCTATAATCATTTTTAGCCTTTGAAATAGATTTGTATGCATTCCCATGCAGAGCATGGGAACGGGATAGAATGAGAATTACTCTGGAATTATTAGAGACTCTACACCTGGAAGAATTTTTCCTTCAAGTAGTTCAAGTGAAGCACCACCACCTGTAGAGATAAAACTCATCTCTTCATCAACACCAATTCTTTGTACTAAGTCAGCTGTGTCACCACCACCAACTACAGTAGTAGCGTATGAATCAGCTACAAAGTGAGCTATTTTTGAGCTACCACGAGCAAATTTTTCCATCTCGTAAACACCCATAGGACCATTCCAAAGAACAGTCTGAACATCATTTAAACCCTCACGGTAAAGACGAACAGTTGCAGGACCAATATCTAGTCCCATCCAGTTATCTGGAATCTCTTGTGCTGTCACAATTTTACTAACAGCATCAGCAGCAAACTTTTCAGCGGCAATAACATCTACTGGTAGGTAGAATTTTACACCAAGTTTTTTAGCCTGATCCATAACTTTTTGTGCATCATCAAGTAAGTCATCTTCAACTAAAGATGAACCGATGTTGTAACCCATCTGCTTTAAGAATGTAAATGCCATTCCTCCACCAATGAAGATTTTATCTACACGAGGAAGAAGATTTGTAAGTGCTTCTAGTTTTCCAGAAACCTTACTTCCACCAACAATAGCTGCAAATGGACGAGTTGGTGCTTTCATAAGTTTTCCAAAAAACTGAATTTCTCGTTGAAGTAAGAAACCAGCAGCACGATGCTCATCATCAAAAAACTTTGTAATTCCATGAACAGAAGCATGCGCACGATGAGAAACACCAAAAGCATCATTAATATAAAAGTCAACCATATCAGCTAGTTTTTTAGAGAGTTCATCACTATCTTCTGTCTCTCCGGCTTCGTAGCGTAGATTTTCAAGAAGTAAAACATCACCCTCTTTGAGTGCTGCTACTTTTGCTCTAGCATCTTCGCCTACTACATCTTTAGCAAGAACTACCTCGCGTTTAAGGAGTTGGTGCAGTCTTCTTGCAACTGGAGCAAGAGTATACTTCTCATTAACTTCACCTTTTGGACGCCCTAAGTGAGAAGCTAAAACAACTGAACAATCTTGATCTAAACAGAAGTTCACAGTTGCAAGTGCTGCACGAATACGTCTGTCATCAGAGATATTTCCAAATTCATCCATAGGTACATTAAAATCACATCTGATAAATACTTTTTTACCAGCTAAGTCTAATTTTTTAATATTTAAAAGTTCCAATACTGTTCCTATTTTGAAATATGGATAGCCATATCAATAAGTCTCATTGAATAGCCCCACTCGTTATCGTACCAAGCCATGATTTTAACCATATCACCACCGATAACTTGAGTTAAGTCTTCAGCAACAATAGAACTATATTCACAACCAACGAAGTCTTGAGAAACTCTCATCTCTTTGTCCATAAGTAAAAGACCTTTTAGAGTCGTGTCGGCAGCTTTATTAAACACTTCAGTAACTTCTTCTTTTGAAGTACCGCGTTTAACAACAACATTTAAGTCAACCATAGAAACATCTGGTGTTGGAACACGAACAGACTGACCATGTAAACGACCTTTAAGTTGTGGCATTACAAGGCTAATAGCTTTTGCCGCACCAGTAGTAGTTGGAATCATGTTGATAGCACCTGCACGAGCACGACGCTTATCTTTTGAGTGTTTTACATCTAAGATATTTTGATCATTTGTGTATGAGTGAATAGTTGTCATAAGACCTTTTTCAATACCAAAAGCATCATCTAAAACTTTAGCAACTGGACCTAAACAGTTTGTAGTACAAGAAGCATTAGAAACTATTTTTTGACCATCATATAAGTCATGATTTACACCCATTACAAATGTATCAGTCTCTGTATCTTTTGAAGGAGCAGAGAAAAGAACTTTCTCTACACCATTATCGATGTGTACCTGAGCAGACTCTTGTGTTAAGAAAACACCAGTACACTCTAAAACCATATCAGCACCGCAATCAGCGAACTTAAGGTTTTTAGGATCACGGTCAGAAAAGACTCTGATTTTGTGACCATCTATAGAAATATTTTCTTCATCAACTTGCTCAACTTCACTTTTAAAAGTACCATGAACTGAGTCATTTTTAAGTAGGTATAGCATCATATCCATACTTGCCATATCATTTATAGCTACTATCTCAACATCATCTCTTGTTGCAGCGATTCTTGCTACACAACGACCGATTCTACCAAATCCGTTAATTGCTATTTTAAGTGCCATTATCTATCCTAATAATTTTTAATTCGGTTATTTTATCTACTTTTAGCTATAATTCGCATTAAATGAAATCTATTGCACTTTTTGGTGGTTCTTTTGACCCTCCACATATCGGTCATATGGCGATTGTAGAGGCTTTAAAAAAGTTAGAATATATTGATAAAATCATTATAATGCCTACTTTTTTAAATCCTTTTAAATCTTCTTCTCATGCACCAAGTGAGTTGAGATTTCAATGGCTAGAAGAGATCTTTGAAGCTTTTAAAAATATTGAAATCAACAGTTATGAAGTAGATCAAAATAGAACAGTTTCAACGATTGAGAGTGTTGAATATCTTCTAAAAAGATATCAAAAAATTTACTTAGTTATTGGAGCAGATAACCTCGCTGCCTTAGAACTTTGGACAAACTATGAGGTTTTAAAAGAGAAGGTAACTTTTCTTGTAGCATCTCGTGACAATATCATAATTGATGAGCACTTCATACAACTTAAAGTTGATGAAAAAGTATCATCAACAGAGTTAAGAAATAAAATAAATATTTCTAAGTTACCAATAGAGTGTGCAAGTCAGATAAAAAAATTTTACAAGGAATATAATGAAAAATAGAATAGAAAAAATAGTATCAGTTCTTGATGCAAACAAAGCCGAATCAATTGAGGTTTTTGACTTAAGTAAGAAAAACTACTTTGTTGATTATGCAATTATTGCATCATCTCTTGGTTCACGTCATACAACAGCATTACTAGACCACCTTAAAAATGGACTAAAACCAGCTGAAAACTTTAACAATGTTGATGAGAGTGGTGACTGGGTTGTAGTTGACTTAGGTGACATACTTATTCATATAATGACTCCAGAGTATAGAACTAAATATGATATGGAAACTTTTTTAGCAGGTCTTGCTAATGGGAAAGAGGGAGAAGAGGTTCTTTAAGTCTCTTTTTTCTCTTTCTTTAAGAGCTCTTGCTCTTTTTCAAGTTCTCTCTTTTTTGTAAGTTGCTTCTCTTTAGCCTCTTCTTCTAAAATATTTTCCAATATGTTTCGATAGTTATAGATAGAGTCGACATATCTTACGGGTTCTCCACCTCTTGCATATCCATACTTAAGTGTTTTATAGTATTTTTTCTGAGATAAAAGTGGAAGTACTTTTTTCAAATCACTCCAAGAGTTTTGATCTAGTCCATTTTTCTTAGCCAATTTTTGTGCATCGTGAATATGTCCAAGACCGATGTTATAAGCCGCCAAAGCGAACTTCATTCGGCTCTCATTTACAACCTCTTTTGGTACAAACTTTATCATCTGTTTTATATGTCGCGTTCCACCAACTATACTCTGTTTAGGGTCTAGTCTATTTTTAACACCTAAAAGTTTTGCAGTATTTCGCGTTAACATCATGAGGCCTCTTACCCCTGTAAAGCTCTTTGCATTAGGGTTCCAGTGTGATTCTTGATACGAGATAGAAGCTAAAAGAGTCCATGGAATACCATACTTTATGCTCGTTTCTTTAAAATATTTCTCATACTTTGGTAACCTTGATTTTACACGTTTATAAAATATTTTAGTATTGTAGTAATCAAAAAAGAGTACATAAGAGTAGTAGTGGTCTTTAAGTTGTGCTAATTTTCCAGACTGGTTAAAAGTATTTAGCCAAGAGTACATATCTGACTCTAACTCTTTTGAGTTATCTGCTAACAACCATGCTAACTGCTCTCTTTCACTAATGGCAAAGGCTAAGGCTATTTCAGGAAAGTAACGTAGGTTTATTGCATATATATTTGAATCAGCAATGGTACAATCTATCTCATTGGATGCAACTTTTGCTAAAAGATCTTCTGTAGAGTACTCAGAAGTCAAAGTTACATTTAAGTCAAAACCATCTCGTTGAAGTGAACTAATAGTCTCGCTATAGCTTGTATCTGCTCCAATCATTATGTTTAGCCCTGCTAAATCTTCAACATCTCTAGGAAATTTTTTACTTCTTAGCATTCCACGATGGCAGATAACCTGCTCTTGAACTTCAAAGTAAGAGGGGCCAAAGTTGAAAAGTTTCTCTCGCTCAGGAGTCCTTGCGAGTGCTGCTGAAGTAATATGTGCTTTAAGTGTTTTAGACAGAGCGATAGCTTCTTTGGTCGTGTCCACTGCTGTGATGTTTAAATCAACACCCAAATGGTGAGAATATGCCTTTAGAAGGTCATACTCAAAACCTTTTTTTCCCTCTGTACCGATATAGTAAGTTGATGGGGCATTAAGTAAAATAACATTAAGTACTTTTTCACTTTTAATCTTATCTAACAAAGAGGCTTTTTTAATTCTTTTTCCCGGCATATATGCCGAATGGCTTAACCATCCAAAAACAAAAAAAGAGAGTGCAAAAATTGCCACAAAAGCAGTTGTTAAAAATCTATTCATTAGATTATTTTACACACATAATCTTAGGCAAATATAAAGCGATTCACACCCTTATCATACTCATGTGCTAAAACTTTGTCATGTGCTTTAAGTATAGAATCAACAAGATAAAGACCCAAGCCAAAACTATTTTTTGATGGATTGTCTTTTGTAAAAGGTTCTATGTAATACTGAAGAGGATTTGCGATACACTCACCCCTACTTTCAAAAGAGAGCTCTCCGTTAATAACTAAAATACGAACATGAGAATCAGGGGAGTATTTGATTCCATTGTCTATCATATTTTTAATAGCCGTTGTATAGAGTCTATAGTTTGCTAAAAGTTTAACATCCGCGTTTACATGAATACTAACAGATTCTCTCTCAACCATCGCCATATCCATGGCACCATCTATGATATCAACAAGTCGGTACTCTTTAAAATTCTCTTTATTGTCAACACTTGTCACCTCTTCTATAAGAGCAAACTCCGTTACAAGAGACTCAAGGCGACCAAAAATAGAGCTAAATCTGTCTCTCTGCTTTTGGGAGTCAAGCATCTGCGTGGCGATAGTTCCCTTAGCAATTGGTGTCTTGAGTTCATGCATCAGGTTTCTTAAAAAAAGTGTACGAGACTCTAAAATAGTGTTGATTTTTTCTCTTGCTAAGTCTAACTCATTTGATACTAAACCTATTTCATCGCAAGAGGAAGTCTTAAAAGAGACATTCATATTTCCATCACCAAACTGAGCAATTTTTCTACGTAAGCGAATAAGTGGTCTTAGTTTTTGTAAGATGAGAAAATAAGATATAAGAATAATCCCTATAACCGTAGCATAGGTATACATTACACTCCAGTAAGTATATGGTTTTAGTTCCTCATCTTGAATAAGGATTGCATTTGATGGTGTCTGTATAAAAAAGTAAATTATTTTTTTATACTCTAACATCGCCACACGAAAGTCACTCACATTATTTTGAGTATACATACCTTGACGATTAAAAATAATCTCAGCAGTAAGATTTTTAAAACCTTCGCGTTTAAGAATCTTGGCATTTTTTAAAATATTTTTTTCTACTTTTGAATCTTTCACACTCACAAGTTTATATACTGCTAGATTTGCTTCAAGCATAATATCTGATGATTTTTGAAGATTGTGCGCACGGTAAATCTGTGCTATAACTGAGTATTTTGTAAAAATATAGTTTATATACTGCTGTTTGTTAAGCTTGTAAAACTCTAAAAAAACAGCACTAACCGTTACAACTGTTACAACAAAAGCAAAAAGAACGGTTATAAGTACTGCATGTTTTTTCATCTATTTAAGTAGTTTATATCCCACACCGCGAACTGATTCTATAAGAGTCTTATCACCTAACTTATTTCTAATACGTCCGACCATAACATCGATACTCTTGTTTGAAGAGTCTTCATTTATCGCGTTTACATTGTGAATAAGGTCTTCACGAGATACTACTAAACCTTGCTTTAATATCATATATGAAAGAATCCCAAACTCCGCGTTTGTGAGGTCTATAGTTCTGCCTTTATAAGATATTATCATAGTCTCTTTATCACATTTAAAATCACTTTTAGACTCTTCTCTAGCTTCACTTTTTGCTTCATAACGACGAAGAACTGAGTGAATTCTTGCTTCTAGTTCTCTTGGGTCATAAGGCTTAGGAAGGTAGTCATCTGCACCAAGTTCGAGAGCTTTGATTTTATCTGTAACATCACTTCTAGCACTTGAAATAATTATAGGAATATCTTGACGTTCACGAATCGACTCACATACTTCAAGACCATCCATACCTGGAAGAGTAAGGTCGAGAATAACTAAATCAAATGGTTCTAATTTTAATATACTTACTGCTTTAAAAGGGTCATCTTCAGTGATAACCTCAAACTCAAACTGCTCAAGGTACTCTGTTAGTATCTCTGCTAATTCTAAGTCATCTTCAATCATTAATATTTTTGTCATAAAGAAATTTTAACTAAATTCAACTAATACGCGGTTAATCACTCTAGTATGCTATGAGATTTTCATATATTTTCTCATATAACTCATCACGAATAAATGGTTTAGTTAAATAATCATTCGCGCCAGCTTGTAGAAAAAGGCTTGTTGTATCTGCATCGCTAAGTGTACTTAGTGCTACAACAGGTAACTCTTTTTTATCTTTTGTTTTACGAATGAGCTCTGTTAACTCTATACCATCCATAATTTTCATACGGTGATTTGTAACTACAAGTTTAACCTCTGGATGATTTTTTAGTTTTTCTATTGCTTGTTCTCCATTTGGAGCGGTTAGGACTTTAAACTTATGTATTACAAGATTTTGTTTAATGAAGTTTGCATAGAGTATCGAATCATCCACAACAAGAATAGTTGTCCCCTTGTTTGACTTGAGTTGATTTAGTTTTGAAACAACTAGCGGAAGGCTTTTTTCATCCTCTTTTAGAAAATAATCCGCTATTTTAGCACTCTCATAGACTTCTAAAAAATCCTCGTCAATTTCGCTTGTAAAGATAATGGGAGCTACATTGTGTCTATTAAAAAGAGCAATTATTCGGCCATCTTTAGAATCACTGAAATTTAGATCAGTTACAGCAAACTCATAACGTCTTCTTTTTAAATGATTTTTTGCTTCTTCGTATGTATTTACAATATCATAATTAAAATCTGAGTACTCTAAAAGTTCATTAAAAATTTCACAGAGTCTTGTATCACTTTCTACAATCAGTAACTTAGCCATTTAGATATACCCCTTATCCATATTAGTGAATTAAGTATATCTAAAATTAAATTAAGAAAATAAAAGTGCTATGTTATATGCTACAAAAGCTAGAGCATATGCCGCAATAGATGTAAATGCTAAAAGATAGAAAAAATATTTTACATGTCCCGCTTCACGTGTAAACACAATTGAAGCCGCTAAACATGGAAGATAAATCATTATGACCACGATAAACGCGATAGCTGAAGGGAATGATATATTTTTACTTATTGCCGTTATAAGAGAGTTATTCTCTTCATCCACATCATCACCAAGTGCATATAAAACACCTAAGGTTGAGACAACAACCTCTTTTGCTGCGAGACCAGTTTGAAGTGCTACACTCATTTTCCAGTCAAAGCCAAGTGGTGCAAAAATCGGTTCAGAAAACTTTCCAATAGTTCCTAAATAACTCTGTTCAAGAAGAGCTTCAGCTAATTGGTTTGAGAAAGTTGTTTTTTCATCTTCATTTACTGCCATCTCAATTTTACTAGCATATTGCTCTTCTAAAATAGTGTTATGAGGATAGTTACTTAAAAACCATACTAACATTGATGCCGCGGCAATAAAAGTACCCGCCTTTTTAAGATACATCATAGTTTTTGTTAAAACTGTATGCCAAATCAGTTTAGCAGAAGGAAGTCTATACTTTGGCATCTCCATAACAAAGGGCTCATCTGCACCTTTAAACGCGGTAAGTTTAAGTATTTTAGCGGCTATTAGACCAAGCATCGCTCCGCCTATATAAATAGCAAAGAGCATATTTCCTGCCATTTCAGGGCTAAAAAATGCACCAATAAAAAGAACATAAACAGGAAGTCTTGCACCACAAGACATAAAGCCAATTATAAAGAGTGTTAAGAGTCTATCTCTATCGTTCTTCAAAATTCTAGCGGACATATAAGCGGGAATAGAACAACCAAAACCAGTTACAAGAGGAATAAAACTCTGTCCATGCATACCAAACTTATGAAAAAAGCCATCGAGTAAAAACGCGACTCTTGACATATAACCCGTACTCTCTAAGAGTGCTATTCCTATAAAAAGTATAATAATATTTGGAACAAAAAGAATAACTGCACCAACACCGGCTATGATACCATCAACTATAAGAGAGCGGACATCTTCATTTGGAATTGTAGCACCAACTGTGTCACCAAACCAACCAAAAAAGGCATCTATATAGTCCATAGGAATTGCACCTATTTCAAATGTTAGTTGAAATAGAGTCCACATAAAAAAGAGAAAAATAGGAATTCCAAATACTGGATGAATTAAAATATTGTCTATTTTTTCTGTTAAAGTTTTTTTCTCAACTTGAGCTTTTTCTTGTGTTAAAACTTCTGCAACAACACCTCGGTTAAATGAAGCATACTCTTCAGCGAAAGCCTCTTTTATATCATCACTATCATGGTGTAGTTCTATATGTTTTGATGCTTCTATAAGAATCGGTTGTAGCTCAGTCCATATAGGGTTATCGTGAAGTTTAGCATATGTTTTTTGATTATTTTTAAGAAGATTTATTGCTATATTTCTATGTGTATTGATTGACTCATACTTATGTTTGTCTAGGTACCAGACTATCTGAGCAATCTCCTCTTCAACAGGCTCACTAAAAATAAGCTTTGACTCTTGGCTCTCAGCTTCTTTTACAGATACAACTGCCTCTAATAAATCTTCAATACCCTCTTTTGTAGCGGCTGAAACCTTAACACAAGGAATACCTGTTAGTTCACTCATGTACTGAGCATCTATATTTATGCCCTCTTTCTCGGCCTCATCACTCATGTTTAAAGCGATAACAATATTTTTACTCATGCTCATAAGCTCAGATGTTAGTTGAAGATTTTTAGCTAAGTTTGTAGAGTCAACTACATTGATGATTAGGTCATAACTCTCTGCACATAAGTACTCATGAGTTACTCTCTCTTCTATTGTGTAGTCTGTAAACGCATAAGTTCCTGGTAAATCAACAACTGTAAAATGGTACTCTTTGTAATCAAAAAGAACCTCTGTTTTATCTACAGTTACACCAGAGAAATTTCCAACATGAAGATGTGCATTTGATACAGAGTTAATAAGCATACTCTTACCAACATTGGGTTGACCTACAAGTGCAATCTTTATGTGATTTGCAATTACTGGACAGGCTTTACCTTCCATCTCTTTCATATTTTTTCTACCTCTATAAGTTCAGCTTCTTGAGCACGCAGTGCTATTCGCATTTTTCCAACTTTCACTTCTATAGTGCTTTTTGCAGGGGCATGTTCAAGTACTTCTATAATCGACTCTTTCATAATTCCAAAAGAGATAAGTCTCTGTTTTAGCTCACTATCCGCGTTTAGTTTTAATACTTTTACTTTACAAGCTTTATGACAATCTTTTAATGTTTTCATTTTTATATTCTTTATAAATTTTTCTTAACTATAATCAATCAAATTATAGCTTTAAGAGCTTAAAAGTCGTACTTAACCATTAGTTGAGCACGACTCCAATCATTTGCAGTTTTCACTGAGTTCTCTAAGTCTTCTTGTATTACATATATTGCAGCTACAACAAACTCATCATTTACACTATATTCAAAACCCATATCTTGCTCAACTATATGAGCTTTTTCTCCTGCACGATTTGCATCTCCAACAAAAGAACCATGAGCATATAAAAAGTTCCAATCACTTATACTATATACTAAACCTAAAACAAGAGCATCGGCGTCTCTGTCTTCTGTAATTTCATCAATTATCATAGTATCCATACTCGTGTACATGGTACCACCACCGACACCCACATAACTTCTTTTACCACTCTTTCCCTCAGACTTGTTATAGGCTATATTCATACCAAATCCATAAGCTACACCCTCTACTAAGAGACCATAAATATCAGCTTCAAGTCCACTGTTTTCAAGCTCTTTCTCTTGTAAATACTGCATAGAAGCATAAAAAGTAAAATCATCATTAAAAGCATAGTCAACACCTAAGTCTAAGTATAGTGCATTAGTATTTTGTGATATTTGATAATACCAAACATTAGCCTCTAAGATATTTGAATATGTTAAACCAGCTAAATTTACACCCTTGTCTCCTATCTTCTGCCAAGCATCATCTAAACCTGCATCAGCACCCTGCCAGCTCTGTATATTTCCCGCCATTAATGTAAAGTTTGAAACTTCATAAGTAGCCATATATGCTTCAAATGTATTTGGTATCATTCGAGCGTCATCACTATCTGCAAGAGGAGTATCTAAAATTTGACGTCCTAAACGAATATTTAGCCCACTATTTTTATAGTTTACATAGAGTTCAGTTAACTCAGTATAAGCTCCTGCAGACGATGAAAGTTCAGGGTTATGTTTAGCATGATTTTCATCTCCAGTCATAAAATCAATATCTTGAGAAGTAGTAAAAGCAACACCGGCATTAAAACCATTAAGTTCTGCTAACTCATACTTTAACATTCCCCCAGCTGCAGCTGCATAGTTATCAGTCTCCCCTATCTCTTTTAAATCGTAACCCGCGGCTACCATACGGAGTTGGCCTATCACTTTTCCTTCGCTAAACATAGCTTTAAATTTTGCAACAGTTGAGATCTCTTTAGTCCCAACTTTAGAAAAACTATCAATCGCTTTTCTTACTGAAACTTCTCTATCTCTCTTCTCTTGTACTTCTTGTGCATATGAAGCACTTACCGCTAATAATATACTTAAACTTATAGTTATAAACTTTATCATCACTTTCCCTTGTAAATATATTGAAATGATAACCAGTATCAACTTAATCATAAATTAATATTGATAATTTATATCAATTAGATTTCAACTAAGTCTATAATTCCTTTGATATAATGTCATTAATTATTATTAGGACAAAATATGAAATTTTTATGGACACCCTCTTCTCACTTTAATCTCGCGAACCTTTTTACTTTTGTAAACATCACTGCTGGTCTTATGGCTGTATATTTTATCACTCAAAACAACTTTTTTCTAGCAGTTATTTTAGCATGGATTGGTGGAGCTTTTGATATATTTGATGGTAAAATTGCTCGTAAATATAGTTTATCAAATGAATTTGGTGTTCAACTTGATAGTTTTGCAGACTTCTTAAGTTTTGTACTTGTTCCTGTCTTTTTAATCTTTCAAGCAGTTTATGTAACACAGATAAGTGGTATTTTACTTATTGGAGCGGCTGTTGTGAGCATCTACTATGTTATTTCTGGTCTTCGTCGTCTTATTCACTTTAACCTTCATACAGATGCAGGGGAAGTAGATAAGTATTTTACAGGAGTTCCTACACCACTCGGAGCAATTCTTTTATGGCTTGTTTATCTCTCAAACCATTTTGAAGTTCTTCCCGCGTTTGGAGTTATCGCGTTTATGGCCTTTATAGGTTGGACACTTAACTCAACGCTTAAAGTTCCTCACCCTTAAGAACTCTAATCTCTCTTTGAGGAAAAGGTATAGTTATGTTTTCCTCTTTAAACGCGGTATGGATTTTTAGATTTACATCGTACTGTGTTTTAAAATAACTCTTTGTTGGTACCCAGTATCTATAAGCCATATCAATGGAACTATCATTAAACTTTTCTATCCCTACTATCGCCTCATTATCACTTGTAATATCTGAATGTGTTGATAAAACTTTTTTAATCGTCTCAATAGCATCATCTACATCACTACTATAAGCGATTCCAATACTTCCTTCAACTACACGAAATGAAAAAGAGTTCACTAAAATATCACCTATCATATACTTGTTTGGAATAGTAATCTGCTCACCATCTTCATTTACAAGAACGGTATATGAAAGTTTAATCTCTTCGACCTCTCCATAAACATCATGAACTGTTATTGTGTCACCGATTTTAAAAGGTTTCGTAATTACAAGAATAATTCCAGCTGCAAAGTTTGAAACACTTCCCTGAAGAGCTAAACCAGCGGTTAAAGAGAGTGCACCGAGTGCTGCTATAAAAGGAGCTATGGAGATACCAAGTTTTCCAAGAGCTAAAATTGCCATCATCGCTACGACTAAAAATCTTACAAAACTAGCTGTAAAACTACTGAGTGTCTCATCAATATTATTTTTGAGTAAAATTTTTAGAACAAATCTCTGAACATATTTAGAAGCTATCACACCTATAATTATAATTATCAGAGCACCTATAATCTGTAGTGAGTAGTTTGCAAAAAACTCTACTATTACA
>Ga0256824_10000632_pt1 | contig 13658 bp, 11 predicted proteins | sample CV67metaG_FD_191570 | JGI IMG/M metagenome (GOLD analysis project Ga0256824, IMG submission 191570) | Hydrothermal vent microbial communities from East Pacific Rise, Pacific Ocean - CV67 | ecosystem: Environmental > Aquatic > Marine > Hydrothermal vents | place: Pacific Ocean: East Pacific Rise...
GACAAGATAAGTTTAACCCTATCGCAAGTGCTCAAGATTTTCTTGAGCGACTTAAAGATGAGATTGTGGTAAAAGAGAATAATGCTGTAACGAAGATGGGGTTTTTGTAGTAATACATCTAATCCTCATATACTTTTTTATAGATAAGTCCCAATGCTTAATAAAAAATAGGGTTTATCTGCTTAAGGTTAGGGCTTTTACTGAGAAAATTTAATTCAGTAACTTCTAGGTTATCAAAACCTTATAAAATATATAACTTTATAAGGTCTTCCTTGCCAATTTTAAATAACAACATATCGATATAGCGACTAACCTTATACTCTATGTTAGATTATAAGGTTTTACCAACTAGCCATTTTGAAGCAAAAAATATTTCGAATATGACCTTATCATATATCTCATATCATCGTATAATGTGATAATTCAAACTAGAAAGGTGAACTATGAAAAAATTATTATTAAGTACAGCAGTATGTTTAGGTTTATTCAATATGGGGATTTATGCTCAGACTTTGGCACCAGATGGTACTTATGTCAGTGGTGACCATGCAGAACTTGCTCCTGATGGAACCTACGTTGGTGGGAATCCAGAATTAGCCCCTAATGGGTCATACGTGGGTGGTAAGCCAAACTTAGCACCAGATGGAAGCTATACTGGTGGTGGGAACTCACAACTTGCACCCGATGGGTCTTTTGTTGGTGGTAATCCTGAGTTAGCACCAGATGGAAGCTATACGGGAGAATAAAATATATTTCTTCAATGAATTAAAGACTTAAAAAGATAGAATACAAGATGTAGTAACCATAAGGATACAAATGAAAAAAATAATATTTCTAATATTAATTACATTTAGTTTAGTGTATGCAATTGCACCTAAAAATTGTACTGTTAAAAAAAACTCTGATTCAAATACTTTTAAGGCTATAGATGCAAACAAAACTATAAAATCTTGTACGGAAGCTATAAAAAAATATCCAAATAATATACAGTATATGTACGACCTAGGTAGTGCATATAATATAAGCAAGAAGTCAAAAGAAGCTTTTCATTGGTATATGAAAGCTGCTAAAGAAGGTCATGCATCCGCTCAATATAGTATAGGGGGTATGTATCATTATGGGGATGCCATTAAAGAAGATAAAAAAGAAGCAATGGTATGGTATCTTAAATCTGCAGAGAATAATGATACTTCGGCACAAAGACAATTAGGGAATATATATCAATATGGAGTAGGTGTAAAAAAAAATATTGAAACAGCTCTCAAGTGGTATAAAAAAGCAGCAGAATCAAATGATAGTTTGGTACTAATAGAGTTAGGTGATTTATATTATGAAGGAAAAGAGGTAGAGACAGATTATACAGAAGCAATAAATTGGTATAAGAAAGCAGCAGAGAGTAATAACACATGGCTTGGAGATACGGATGGTGATAGTTTAGCCCAAAGAAAAATAGCTAATATGTATTATAATGGTATAGGGGTTAAAAAAGATTATAAACACGCATTTCAGTGGTATATGAGGGCGGCTAAACAAGGTGATTATTATGCCCTAGGCAGCATAGGATATATGTATGATAATGGAGTAGGGGCAACTAAAAATCATAAAAAAGCCTTCGCTTGGTATATGAAGGCTGCTAAACAACGATGGTCATCTACTGCTCAACTTACAATTGGAGATATGTTTCTTTCTGGAAGAGGAGTAAAAAAGAGCTATAAAAAAGCTATGCAGTGGTATATGAAAGCGACTGTAGATGGTGACCCACGAGCAATGGTCCAAGTTGGGTTTATGTATTTAAAAGGCTGGGGTGTAAAAAAGAATAATAAAAAATCTTTTGAGTGGGTTCTAAAAGCTGCCATGCAAGGAGATGTCAACTCTCAAATTCTTACTGGATCCTCCTACTATGAAGGTGATGGAGTTAAGAAAAATTATATAAAAGCATATGCATGGCTCAACCTTGCCTTATCTTCTGACCTAGATGAAGCTGCAAGAGCTACGGCAACAGATATATTTCATTTATTAGAAATTGTGATGACACCAACACAAATTGCTCTTGCTCAAGAGTATGACCCACTTGACAAAATAAAAAAATTAGATAGTAATTCAAAAATGAATAAAAGTAAATCAGAACAAAGTTTTACAGGTACAGGGTTCTTTGTCGATAAATCTACAGTTTTAACCAATAACCATGTAATTAAGAATTGTAATCGTATTGAACTCATCAGAAAAGGCTATAAGTCTACAGCTAAGGTAAAAGCAAAAGATTCCATAAATGATTTGGCTATTCTTGAAGCAGACAAACTTAACAATAGTTCTTTGAAGTTTAGAGCAGGAAAAGGTATTCGCATTGGAGATGATATTATTGTTATAGGCTATCCTCTTGGTGAGCTTCTTGGTAGTGGAATTAAACTAACCACAGGTAATGTTAGTGCTTTAACTGGTTTAATTAATGATACTACAAGCATGCAGCTCACAGCACCAGTTCAGCCTGGGAATAGTGGTGGAGCATTACTTGACAGCAGTGGGAATGTGGTAGGTGTTATTGTTGCTAGATTAAAAAAAGAGCAAAATGTTAATTTGGCAATAAAAGCCAATGTTGCTCAGATGTTCTTAGATATTAACAATATTGATTATGGTGCATCAATGTCTAAAGATAAAAAAGATGTTGCAGATATTGCAGATGATGCTAAACATAGTATTGTGCAGATAATTTGTTATCAATAAGACACAAGATATAGACTGTCTAGGGAGTAATGAATTAAATATAGACATATTCATATAGTGTTTGACTCGGCTACCGTATACAGTTTAACTTAGGGGCGTGTTGCATGTTTGGATTTTACGATAAAATTGTAATTGTCTTTTCCTATTCCACTCAAAAAAACATGTAAATCAAAATCCAGTTCTAATTTTTGGAATGATTCTTCCACTTTTTGTACATTGATTTCTTTATGAAATGGTATACTCCAAACCAGACAACCTTTAAAGTTATCGAATTTTTTTGATTTTTTTATCATTTTAGTGATATGTCCATTTTTATCAATAAAGAGTTCCTGAATGAGAATATCTAGATTACCAGTTTTTGTCAGCTCACTTGAGATATGAAAACTATTTAAATAATTTGATGATTCAGATGGACTTTTTATGACTTTTCCTCGTTTACTTGTGTCAAATATTTGAATATACTCACCATTAAATACAGCTTCTTTATTTTCTAAAAAAGAATCAATTTCTTTAAAAATTGCCTTTTGTGTTGTATAGTTTGGTGCTTGTTCCTTGCAATGTATTTCAAAAAATTTTCCTCGCAGAAAAGTATTTTTTTTCAAGTAACTCATTCCATTTATGTAGTCAAAATATCTTCCATGTGATATATCTGCACTTTCTTTAAACTTAATTTCAAAATTAAACTGTTGATTGTCTTTTGACATTATTAAGTCACAAGAACCTTCTGATCTAGTGTAATCATCAATTTGATAACCTAATTTTAATAGTTCTTTATATGTCATTAATTCTATAAAGATAGAATGTAGCTTACGAACAAGATCTAAACCTTTCTCGCCTTTGCTTTCCTCTATCGCTTCACGAAATAAGTTTGTAGGAATATTATCGTATGGAATAGAAAGTGTATGATTGAAAACAATATGTTTTATTACGGGTTCAGAAAAATAATCTATTGAGAAATTTTCTTTTTCCTCTATTATTGAATCAATTATTCTTGATACAAGAATTTTATTATTATCAGATAAAGATGAACTTACTATATCGAATTTTTCAATGGTTTCTAACCAGTCTGAAGGTAACTTCTTTTCCTGAAATTTTCGCATACTCATTTGATTTAGTCCTTTTATTATACTATATCCAGCATCTAAGAGTATATCAAAAATGTCTTATTTAAAAACCTTATAAAATATATAACTTTATAAGGTCTCCCATGTGCTATAGTGATTGGTGTATAAGATAAAATTACTAATCTTGAAGTGCACCACTAATGAGCTTAGACAACTCAGTTTCTTCTGCTCCATATATGCGGCTATGCGAAGTAATATTCCAGCCAAGGCTTTGGGCTCTATTAAATCGATTACTAATTCTTTTATAAACGTAGTTTGCAACAGGAATATATCCTTGTTGGCATTGTTCCTTGCTATAGGCCGCCTGATCCTTTATGGTGGCATATATAAAATTAAATAACTGTCCTAAAGAATATTTCTTAAGTATCTGTGAAAATAAAATACGATATTTTTCTTCTACATCAAAGGTGTAAAAATTAAATTTTTTGATAATCAGCATCATATATTCAATTCCTTCATTTATTTGGATTTCTTCTTGTAGTATAAAAATATTTTGGTATGAATAAGGTAGGGCGTCATTATCCGGATACATCAATTCTGTAACTAATTCTCTCTTATTCTTGTCTATGTCGCTTATACAAATATCATAAAGTTCTCCTTGCACATATTTTTCAAGAATTTCAGTACTTTCATTTTTGTTTATTCTATACGGTACAATAATATTTTTTTCTAATAATTTTGCCAATATCTTATCGCGATATTCGACTGTTGGCGCATAGTTCTGTGCGCTATTGTTATTTAAGTCTATAAGCAAACAATCATGATGAAGATGTACTCTTAAAAGTGCTCCCAAATACAGGCGTTCTCTAATGTTGATCATGCTTAATATTGGAGCATTAGTGTATTCTTTGACGGTTAATATTATTTCTTTGTTTTTCTTACTGCGTAAAGATATCTTCCTTCTATCGTCTTCTGTGTCTATAGCCTTTTGATATAAGCATTTCTTGCAGCGGCAACCCGATGTGCGTTCTTCGTGTTGGCAGTCAGTGCAAATATACGCCCTTCTGTTTTTATTTGCTTTTGCCGGAGGAATGAAATACATAGTATTCTTGCAATATTTGCATTTAATATTTTCGGTTTTCACCAGGGGGAAGGTGCGAAATAGGCTGCTTGGTGCTATATCTATGCTGTATTTAAACGTAAGTCCTTTAGTATTTTCTCCAGAGTAATATTCGGATTTTAGGTTTTCAATTTCTTCAAAGGAGAGATGGTTTAGTTTGGTCTTGTATTTATGATTTTTCTGCATATCTATTCCTTGAGAAAGCTCTACAACTTACTATAGTTAGTTGTACTACATTTGTAACAAATATATACTTATAGTTAGTTTATCTATAGGTAGGTGAGAATGAAAGAATGTAGTATCAACAGTATAAAAATGCAAAAAATATATAAGAGTATTGGATTAAACGTAAAAAAGGCACGGCAATCAAAAAATATCTCTCAGCTTGCTTTGGCTTTAGCCATAGGGCATAGGGCTGTTGGCACAGTTTCTATGGCAGAGCTTTGCATAAACAATAAGCATTTCAACATAGAGCATTTAATAAAGATTGCCGAGGTGCTAGAAGTGGATGTATGTGATTTTTTTATAGAAGGCGAATAATAAAACACATACACACACTTTGTGCAGGGTTTTTGTCAGCTAGTCATCCCCAAGGAAAAAATATTTCAAAAATGACCTTATCTCCCACTCTTAATTTTTATATAATACAATATAGTAGTTATATCATCTAGGGGAAAAGAATGATCTTAGACAACAAGCAAAATGGTCTAGTAGGCGACACACTTTAAAAGTATCTAACTAAAGATGTATCACTTTCTCTAGTAACCAACAACTTCTCTATCTAAAATTATATAATCTTATAAAAGAGAATGGCATCGAGTATCTTTTGCCGCAGAATTTGCCAGATGAGATATTACACAGAATGTTACAAGATGCTGATGCAATTAAGAATGAAACAATAGAGAGAGATTCCTCGTCAGCAATGCTGATGGCTATTCTGCATCTTGAAAACAGAGTGGTGTTGCAGGAGGGTATGAAAATAGAAATTCCTGTAAAAAAACTAATGGAAGCGTATGAATTTTATATTATATGTATAAGAATTGAAGAAAAAAGACGAAACGGGGAAATATCCATGAAGGAAAAGTCGTTGCCAACTGTAGAGAATATTTTTGATAATAACAGAATCATAGACATTAAAGGTGTTTAGAGTCGGGAGTTCTCTTGATGAGTATGTTTGCCGGGCTGTAGAAAAATTTCCATCACCTCCTCATGCGTCCAGACTGCATACCCAGTCTTTTCTAGGGTGTATAGTCATCGTTCTTCTGTGCGCAATTTCGTAATTCCCTTAGGTTGTTTTCGCACATCATGAGCTTGTGTCGCAACTCTCTGTTTTCTTTCATTAGTTTCTTGTTGCTATTTTTTATGTCAAGATAGCCTTGTTTTGCCTCTTTGTTAGATTTTCTTAGTTCTGCAATAATCTTATCTTTTTCCTCATTGTCAGCCTCGATATCGTCAAACTCTAATTTGTTTATAAACATGTCTTTTCTTAGTTCTGCATGTTTTTCTAGTCGGTGAGCGCACTTTTTTGCAAGTAGCTTATAGTACTCCAGAGTGTTTCGTTTCGGTTCTTTTGATGGAGTGCTGTTTTTTTTGATTCTCATATACGGCTTTAATATTCTATGGAATCTTTTTGCCAGCTTGATCTCCTCTGTGCTCATCACTTTTTTTCTGTTTTTATTAGCAAGTGAATAGAGAGTGCCCCTAGCACATCCAGCCTCCTGTGCTATAGCGGACATGGTAATTGATGGCCAGTCGTACATAGGCTTTTGATCGGTGTGACCAGGCAGTATGGCACGCCTTGTTTTGTGCACCTTTTTGCCTTTAAGCCGATCAACGGCATGTGTTATATCTTCTGGTATTATGTTTTTTCGAGGCATTACAATTTTCCTTTCGCAAGATCAGCTATTAAATTCTCCAGACTTTGAGTCTCGTGACCAAATTGACCTATTTTTGATTCTGCAACGCCGGGCTCATCATATTCCAAGCATGCCTTAAAATAGTCTTTTTGAATACCTTGGCGCTCATTGAGCATTTGTGCAAACATGGGTAAGGCTTCTTCGTCTGGGCTGTAGTGTTCACATTGTTGTTGATAGCAGGGCGAAATTTTTGTAAGATCCATTGGGCATGTTTTTCCTGATTTCATTATACAAAAACCGTGATCGCCATACCATATGCTAAGATTGTTTCGCTTTTGGAGATGCCGGAACACTGATACTTGAGAGGTCATACTTAAATATTCCCATTCTTCGGAATCAACTGCAGACAAAAATTGCTCGTTGAATGCTTTTAGCTCATTGTTTGCGCTGGACAGGCCATGTATTTTTCTAGAAGCAACTAGTCTCATTGTTCTAATATCACGCTCTAGGTTACCTGCAATGTATCCACTTGTCATGTCAGAAGAAATATGATTGAGATATTTTTGAATCATTTCCATAGGCACATCCATGTCGTAAAGAATTGTTGCAAAAGTCGCCCGACATTGATGAAATTTGAAATGTGGTAATTCAAATTCCTTTACGAAGTTGTTTTTGTATCTATAGAGTGAGCCTACTGACGCAGAAGTTATGCCACTTCTTCCCTTGACAAGAAATAGGCGCTTGTTGTTGCTTGCTTTGCGCAGCTCTTTGGTGGCATTAATTACTTCTACGACAGCATCGTGGACTGTCTGTGACACCATGATTGGGGTGCCTTTGGCCCATTTTGTACCAGACCGTTTATCTTTTGCTGAATCGTAATGCAGCCAGTAAAAATTTGACCAATCGGGAGTCACTCCCCCGATATCGATTCTGGCATTCTCTCGAAAGATGATTGCATCATTAATTTCCTCCTTGCTTATTGGTGTAAGACAGTCGGCATCTAATCTTCGAATTTCACTTATCCGTAGTCCAGCGTGGAGTGCAATTACGATGCAGGCACGGCCTAAGATGTGCCGAGAGGCATTGCATCTTTTCTCGGCAAGCATTATATCAAGCAGTTCATCATAAGGAATCATGGTTGTTTTTTGACGATATTGCAGATCTGCAAATTCGTCTCGAAGCTGGAGGCGTTCCTCGGGAGTAAAATATGTTGCGAGTGCCCCTGGAAGCAATAGTGAAATATCCTCTGCAAAGACCCAAGAAAATTGTCTATACAGACTTGTCATTTCGGCCAAAAACCTAAGAACACTCGCAGCATAGCCTTTGGCGGTTTTGATTTCTAGTTTGCTTTGCTCGGAGTTTCCTGCGATCATTTTTTCTCTAATTCGTTCATGCAACTCCGATGTAAAATCCTCCCATGATTGATGATATCCATCTCGCCAGTTTGACGAAGGGTTCCTTTGGGCACTTTGGTTTAAAAATCCTCTTATATGAAGTTGCTCTGTTCGGACGGTGATGACACCAACATGGTCCCTTTTTAGTCTTTTCCAGCAATAGTATTTAAAAAACTCTTGAACTCGTTCGTCCTCAATGTCAAAATAAAGATTTGTTTCTACTCCGTCATGTTTATTTAGGGATTGAATATCCCATGTATTTGGAATCTTCTTGGCCGTTTTCTCCACAAAACTTCTGTAAGAGCTAAGCTCCCTGTCCTCCTTTGACAGAAACTCTTCATCTATTAACAATTCCTCATAATCAACCATCGCGCAACTCCTTTAATGTCTTGACAAGATTTTCTGTGCGCCGGTAATTTAACTTATTGCGCTTATATAGGGGTGTATTTTTTGACTTTCGCATATTGCTCTGGTCACTACGTAGTTCTAGCGTCCAAAACGGGAGATTCATTGGTGCGGGGTGAAATGAAATACAGCCTTTGCATCCACCTCCTCCTTTGGTCATAAGATAAGTCTCGCAAGCGTGCATCTTTTTTTGCCCAGCACCACAACTTCCTCCACATATGCTATTTAGCGTGTCATCGTTGGTAGCTTCATTGTCACTTATTACTTTTGGAGGGGAGTATTTTGTATCTACTAGTTTCTTGACATCTGATTCCATATTATTGATAAGGTGCCCCTTTGGCAGAGACATTGTTTCTAGCTTTGATACTGTCGCAGAATAGCTATTTAAAATTGTGCCAACAACATCTCCAAGTGCTTCTGCGGCCTGAACATAGTTGCTTCCCGTTCTTAGCAGTCGAGTTGCCATGGTGTGACGCGAATTGTGCAGGGTAATCTTTGTGCTAATATCAAGTTCTTTTCTCATAGAGCACCATTCGGCACCAATTCTAGTGAGGGTTTCAACGATAATTGGTTCTGCTGCGCCTGTGCTGTGGCCGTATCTAATAAAAACCTTATTTTTGATTTTTTTTGGCGATATGTCGCGAAGCGTACTTGTCAACTCTTTTATTTCACTGATTAATTCGGGCACTAATTTTCTCATCCTTAATGCGAAAGGGTCTTGCCTGTATCCACACAGTATACTTACTGAAACCTTCTTCATTGCATTTTGTTTTGAACTCCAGTATTTCAGCAGCCAGTCACCTGAATTTCCAAGCCAAACAATGCAGTCAAGATTTAGTCCAACTGTTTCGCCTGGACGGCGAGAAATTATTAATTGCAAAATGGCTGCAGTCCTAGGAATGCGTTTTGATGGCTGCATTTTGCGGACTTCATCTAGATGGTCGAGTATCTTTTTCATATCAGTATCACTCAGAATTGGATAGTTATAGTCTTTTGGCTTTTTTGGGACAGAGTACTCGGTGCTTGGAAAATTCAAATCAGGATCAATGTGGCTTTTTCTTTTCTTTTGAGTGTTGAGTGTTTTATATAATTTCCGCACAAGTTTAATTAGACCGGCAGCCTTGTGGTAGTCTTCATTTTCACCTAGTTTGTCCACATGGTTATAGAAATCATTTTTATGATCTATCGTAAATTCAACTAATGATGGTATTTTTTTTGTCTCAAGAAAATCATCCAAATACTGTGCATAGGTGACATAGGAGGATAAAGTTGATGGCTTGTTGGATTTCAATAACTCTTTGCACATTATCTTAAATGTATGCCGAGTTGACTTGTTGGGGATTCGGGTAAAATTTATACATGTGCCATCGATTATCCATTTGTCATCATAAATAGTGTACTCTTCTGGCTCGTTAATGGAAAAATCATCAGGAATGACCCTGTCCTTAGACATTGTTTCAAACATTTTCTTTTTGCGTCCGGTGATGCCTTGGAATAACTTCAGTGTAAGATCGCAAGGAAAAATCTTTGGTACTCTACTGTAATGCGAGCTAAGTTGATTTCTTTTTGTTATGTTTTTGTCATTGATATAATGCCACCAATCTTTATACATCTCAAAAAAATACCAATCAAGAGTTCGCTTTTTAATTGGTACTTCTGTAGACTTTCTATGTTGTGCATATGCTAGCAACATAGGATTTTTGAATTCGCTAAACTTTCCAGGAAGATGACCTTCTTTAATAAATTTTTCAATGTTTTTCTTCAGTATTTTCTTTTGAGATTTCTTTTTGTTGTCTGTGTTGATTCTCTGGGAATCTATGATGTTCTCCAGATTTTCAAGGTTGGTCTGAGAGAGTTTTTTGTGTCCCACTATGCGAACTGCATCAATAAGATTGTCGATACTTTCATGAAGAGGCTTTATTCTTGCAAACAGTTCATGCACCGTTTCGGGCTCTATTGGATTAGCAGTGATAATCAGGTTTTGAAACATAATTAGTTTCGGATTGAGGTCAAAAGAGCGAACTGGGACGTTAGCCCCATCAGAAGCAGCCAGTCTAAGTAATATTCTGAAGCCTTCAAGCCCTTTTCCTTGTTTTCCCCAGTCCCATGACCATAGTTCAGCAAGAGGAATATTCCATGCTTCATTTAGGTTTTTTTCACATAAGAATTTCATGGATATTTTTCCTAAAAAAGAGGCTCTTTGGTCAGGGGTCATTCTGACCACGTAGTATGCAACCATCTGGTTTACTTGGTGAATTAAAAATGGCTCGTGCGGATCTATGTTTTCGCATAGCTTTAGAAAACCCACTCTGTCTTTACCCGGCCTTGTATATCTTTTTTTCTCGCCAAAAATTTCCTTTAAGACTTCTTCATAGATATCGTCACCAAACTCCTTGAGTATGCTACAAATTAATCGTTTATTTTTAATAAAATCACTTCTAGAATCACAGCCTTTGGCTATCTCTTTGCAGCAGTCTAGGCGTTTTTTGTCATTCATTTTTATCAGAACGGCTCTGCGGTATATGGCTCTTGGAATACAGCTGGTTATCTCGGTATAAATTCCCCATTGCCGTGCTTTTTGCACGACACCAGCTTGCTCTTTGCAAAATAAGTTTATGTTGGAATATCGTGAGGCAATCTTCTTCATGAGCCTTTCTCCCTCTTCTTTGCCTGTTTTGTTCCAACTGACTCTTGTTTTCCATCCTCGCTTATTTCGTAATTCCTGACCCCACCCTCTTTTGTTCATGGTAAGTGCTATCCCTGAGCAATTCTTATTGAATGCGGTAGGAGTCTTGTGCTTCTTCATCTCTGACAGAATATATTTTTTTGAATCTTTGTCGCTCATCTTTGACCAATCTATGTATCCATTGGGCTTACGAATTAGTTTTGCTTTACTCATCTGAAACCTCTTTGTCTAGCGTATCTTGGATCTGTATTTCAACCTCAAGTCGTTTTGGTGAAATCTGGCCAAGCCCCTTTGTGTAAAGAGAGGTAGTCGAAAGATTTTTGTGACGCAACTGGTCTTGTATCTCCTTGACGTTAACACCCTCTATAAGTCTATTCATTGCATAGCTATGTCTCAGATCATGAATTGTGGCTTCAAAGCCTGCTCTTTTGCTGACTTCTTTAAATGCTTGATAGACGGCACCATAGGTTAGAGGGTCCCCTCTTCTTGACACAACCTTTCCATTTCGCACTTGATCTTTTGTTATGGTAAAAATTTCATAATGCTTGTTGCGATTTTCATACCTTTCATATTCTGCATATCTGCTTACCTTGATTATGAGTCTGATTGATACCTGTATGTATCCACTGCCAGTTTTTGTTTGCTTGCGTTCATCAGGGCTTGAGCTATCGTGAATAAAAATTGCTGAAAATTCTTCGTTCCTGTCAACTTTTTCTGGCTCTACTTGTCGTTTGTCTATATTGAAAAGTTCCCCAATCCGAATACCTGTTTGGTAAATAAACTCGAAAATCAATTTGTCTCTTGGGTTAGTGCAGTGTGATAGAATACGAGCAAAATCAGGTACGGAAATCGCTTTGGTCCCCCAGTCGATATCTTTTCCTTTTAAGGAGTTAATGTTTTTTGTCACTTTCGAGGGCGCCTCTCCATCTTGATACCGCTTCTTTGGCTCATCTTCCCAAGTCATCCCTGCGGAAGGAAAAACTTTTTGCATAAAGTTTTTCACATTTGAATAGATACTGTTCCAGGTGTCTTCATCTCCCTCTCGTCCTGCTATTCTGTCCCCGTCTCCCCTGTGCTCCTTCTTAGTCATCATGTAATCCATAAACTTCACTTGATGATCCTGTTTCATGTGAGTGGGGTGTCTGATTCCTATCTCTTCTAAAAAGTCATATAGATGTTTAAGGGAAAAGAGAATATTGCGTCTTGTGTTTTGCTTTTTGTGGTAGCGTTTTACGTACTTATTAGCTTCCCTTACGGGCATCTTGTATATATCGTCCGCATCATCAAATAAATACCAAATATTTTTTATCTTGACGACTTCATACTCATTTTTTTTAAAACTGTTATTTTGTGACATTGATTGGCTCCCGCGAATTATAAATGAAAAGAGTAGATCTCTGTATAGCCTAGGCGTATTTTAGATTATTTTGTATATTATATCTTATTACTCTATATTTAGAATCTAAAATAATAATAATAATACTAAATATTTGACAGTCACCTATTTACAAGTGTTTATATGGCGATATTCGCTACAATCTTCTAGATTACTTAATGGGGATTATTATGGAAACCAAAAAGGTGAGTTTCAATATCAAGAAAGAGACCTACGATGAAATCAAAGACTTTTGCAAAAAAAGGGATTTGAAATTTTCAGACTTCTTCCGTTATGCATCGAATGAAAAGTTGACTCGAGATGCATTGCTTATGACAATATATATTCCGATGAATGGCAGAATTGAAAGATTTGAACTCAATATAAATTTTTTTAATGTTGAAGTTTGGGAAGCATCTGAAGCGATGAAGGAAAATGTGGGTGCGGTTTGTGAAGGAAGGCTAATGAAGAGGGAAGATCTCTTTGATGTTAGTATGTGTGATGTACCACATTCTGATATGAAAGCAAATATTGATAGACTTGAGGAATTGCTTCGTCCCGCAAGAGAGACAAAAGATTTCTTTTTAGCATTCTACACAAAAGAAAAATATCCATTCACGTAATAAGATTTATTGTGTTTATCTTAAAATCTCCTGCCGCCTTTTGGAGATTTGTAGGTAGTTTCAATCTCATATTTTTTGCGGGCATTTTTTGAGTTGTGTTTTCCTCTTGAGGGCACAATCAAAATTGCCAAAATATTTTCTGATTTTATCACCACTTGAGCCCCTCTTCTTTTCCTCCAGTTTATGACCATATCCCTTTGAAAAGACTTGAACTCCAAGATGACACTTTTTACTTATTGAAGCCTTGTACAAAGGGAGAAGAGAACACTCTTTTTTCAAGATGACACTTTACCTTAACATACCTATCTCCATAAGTACTAGGGCATCTTTGCCATACTTCTCTTCAAAATGAAGCTGTAAATCAAAGTAGATTTCTGTGAGAAGTTTCTTTTGTTGAGAAAGTATTTCGGTAAT
>Ga0256824_10000633_pt1 | contig 13631 bp, 15 predicted proteins | sample CV67metaG_FD_191570 | JGI IMG/M metagenome (GOLD analysis project Ga0256824, IMG submission 191570) | Hydrothermal vent microbial communities from East Pacific Rise, Pacific Ocean - CV67 | ecosystem: Environmental > Aquatic > Marine > Hydrothermal vents | place: Pacific Ocean: East Pacific Rise...
CCAGAAAAAAGACTTATAAAACAAAAAGATTATTTTACAAGTTATATACCTCTTAAAAATCACACAATGTATCTTGCGATTAGACTAAATACTCTCGAGCTATTTAAACCATTTATCAAAAGTCTAGAGTACTCTTTTGCAATCTCCTTGCTAGTCTTGCTCCTCTCAATAGGCATAATTATTTATGCGAGTAATCGTATTGTAAAACCTATCACAGAGCTTATCTTAGAAAATGAAAAAATAAAACATCGTCTTTTCACAGAGGTAAAACCAATTAAGACTAATATCATAGAGTTTATAGCACTCTCCGACTCTTTTGTTTCTATGTCAAAGAGTATAGATGAGTACCATAAGTCACAAGTCAAGCTTTTAGACTCCATAGTACAACTCATAGCAGAAGCTGTCGATGCTAAGTCACACTATACAGGCGGACACTGTGAAAGAGTCCCAAAAATTGCACAGTTATTGGTAAACGCAGCTAGTAAATCCGATACCCAAGCTTTTAAAGAGTTCTCCTTAGAAGGTAGTGATGAAAAAAGAGAGTTTGAGATAGGTGCTTGGCTACATGACTGTGGTAAGGTAACTACACCTGAGTATGTAGTAGATAAGGCTACAAAACTTGAAACTATAAACAACCGAATTCACGAGATACGTACTCGTTTTGAGGTACTTTGGCGTGATGCACAGATCTGCTACCTAGAGTCTAAACTCAGAGGTGAAGATGAAAATGCGGCACAAATAAGACTCAAAAAAAGACAAGAAAAGCTTTTAGAAGATTTTAGTTTTATCGCATCTACAAATATGGGTGGGGAGTATATGAGTCCTGATAAACAACAAAAGGTTCGAGATATAGCTAACCAAGAGTGGCAACGAAATTTTGATGATAGATTAGGACTAGGAGAGGTCGAGAGACTCAGATACGATACTAGTTCAACACAGACACTACCAGTAACAGAAAAACTACTCAGTGATAAGTTAGAGCATTTGGTTATACGAGAGCATTTTGATTATGAAGCATATAAGAGAGATAGTTTTAAAGAAGAAGTACCAGAGTATCTCTATAACTACGGGGAGATATATAATCTCTGTATAGAAAAAGGCACTCTCTCAGAAGAAGAGCGTTTTAAGATAAATGAGCATGTCATTCTTACAATAAAGATGCTTGAAAAAATCCCCTTCCCTGAACATATGACAAAAATTCCAGAGTATGCAGGAACACACCACGAGACACTAATAGGAACTGGATACCCTAGAAAACTCTCAGCAAAAGACCTTTCTATCCCCGCTCGTATCATGGCATTAGCAGATGTCTTTGAAGCCTTAACAGCCTCTGACAGACCATATAAAAAAGCAAAAACTCTCTCTGATTCTGTAAAAATCCTCTCATTTATGGTAAAAGATAAACATTTAGACGAGGATGTATTTAAACTGTTTTTGAGAAGTGACTTACATAATGTTTATGCGAAGCAGTATTTAAAAGAAGAGCAGATTGATGAAGTGGATATAGAGCAGTATTTGTAAAAGTATTGTTCTGTACAATAATACTTTACTTCTTTAGAGTTCTTTTTCATAATTAAAATTCTTGATTTTGTTCTAGTTCGAGGCGAAGTTTAGTTAATGTGAGGAGCATACTTTAGTATGTAACGAATATTTACTCAACTTCAACGAAGAAATTGAGCAAAAGCAATATTTTAATTTTGAAAAATTATTTTAGTGGGGAAAATGGGACTAGTGCACTTCCCCATGTTAAGCCCCCACCAAAAGCATCAAGAAGCATCAACTCCCCAGCCTTCAGCTCTCCAGCTTCATATACGTCATTCATTGCCATAGGGATAGAAGCACCCGAAGTGTTCCCATATTTTGCAACAGTTACAACTACTTGTTCTTTTCTCATCTTTAGTGCATCACCAACAGCTTTTATAATTCTGTAGTTTGCTTGATGTGGGATAAAGTGATCAATAGAATCACTCTCAACCTTGTTATCAGCTAAGATTTCTACAACATCTTTAGTAAGTGTGCGAACAGCAACTTTAAAAGTTTCATTCCCTTTCATCTGCATAAAACAAGCACCAGCTTCATTTTCTAGAGCATCATGAGGAGAACCTGTTCCACCATTTGGAGTCATAAGAAGGTCAGCATAAGTACCATCAGCACCTGTATTTACATCGATGATAGCCTCATCTTTGTTCTCAGTTGCACTTATAACAGCAGCACCCGCACCATCACCAAAAAGTATACAAGTTCCACGGTCAGTGTAGTCTGTAATTGCAGACAGCTTTTCTGCACCTATAATAAGTACATTTTTCTTCATACCAGACTCAATAAAAGCCTTTGCAATAGAGAGTATATATACAAATCCTGTACACGCAGCAGAGATATCAAACGCAGTAACATTACCAAGTCCAAGCTTGTTTGAAATGATAGTAGCAGTTGAAGGCATACAGAAGTAATCAGGAGAGATAGTTGCACATACAACCATATCAATCTCTGAAGCATCTATTCCGCTGCGTTGTATCGCAAGCTTTGCAGCTTCAACACCCATATCACTTGTTGTTTCATTCTCAGCAGCAATATGGCGCTCTTTAATACCTGTACGTTTTGTAATCCACTCATCTGTTGTGTCAACCATATGAGAGAGGTCTTCATTTGTTAATATTTTTTCTGGAGCATAAGCACCAATAGATCTAAACGCAGCGTATGGCATTATATTTCCCTTTGATTATACTCTTCTAAAGTTGTAACTATATGTCTATTGACATCTGCATCTACAAAGCTTATTGCTTGAAAGATTGCATTTTGGATTGCTTTTGGATTACTCTTACCGTGACTTACGATAACACAACCTTTAATCCCTATAAGTGGAGCGCCACCTACTTCAGCATAGTCTATCTCTTTTTTGAGAAGTTTAAAAACTTTTCTCATTAAAAGAGCACCTGTAATTGCGATAGGAGATCTTCTAATATAGTCTTTAATAAAAAAGCTTATAGTTGTAGCAACACCTTCACTTGTCTTAAGAACTAAGTTTCCAGTAAAACCATCGCAGGTAATGACATCACAAGAGCCATTGAAAATATCTCCACCTTCAACATTTCCTATAAAGCCTTTATAACCTTTTAGAAGTTTTGTTGTAGCTTTTGTTATCTCGCTTCCCTTTGACTCTTCTTCACCATTTGCTAAAATCCCGATACGAGGACTTTCAATCCCCATAACATCGTGAGCATAACAGCCACCCATGATTGCAAACTGAGCGATGTATTCTGGTTTTGCATCTACATTTGCACCAACATCAAGAAGAACTGAGCGTCTTCCAGTTACTGTTGGCATAAAAGTAATGAGTGCAGGACGAAGAACACCTTTTAGGCGACCAAGTCTAAGTGTAGCTAGTGTCATAGCAGCACCACTGTGTCCAGCAGACACAAGAGCATCAGCCTCGCCATTTCTAACCATTTCTGTAGCTTTATAGATGGTACTCTCTTTGCGTTTTACTGCATCAGTTGCAGCATCACTCATTGAGATGACATCATCAGTTTCAACTATAGAAATCTTATCTCTATAACGTTTTGGTAACAGAGGTAAAATTTCTGATTTTTTTCCTATGAGAATAGGAGTGAATTGTTTTTTCTTAAGTGCTAGTACAAGACCTTTGATAATAGGTTCGGGACCAAAGTCCCCGCCCATAGCGTCAATTGCTATCTTAACCATTGACTACTTATACTCACCAGTAGTTGGGTTGATGTGGTGTGGTAATCTATATGTTCCATCCGCATCTTTAACTGGTTTAGCTAGAGTGATTTTATAGTGAGTTCTTCTCTTCGCGCTACGTGAATGAGATACTCTTCTCTTAGGTACTGCCATAATCTATTCCTTAATTAAATTTTGTTGTAACGATTTTAATCGTCTGAGTGCTTACACTCATCGCAACTGTGATAGTCGCTTTTGATAAGTTCGACTTCGGAGCTTAAAAGCTCTTCTATCTCTACACTACCATCTAAAGACTCAACAACATCGAGTTCGATGTTATCTTGATCTTCATAAACACCATCAGAGATGTAAAATTCTACATCTTCGTCTAATGAGAGTTTAAATTCTTCTGCACAAATATCACAAGGTTTCATCATAGAGCCCTTGAGATTTGCTTTTAGCAAAATTAATTTGCCAGCATGATACTGTAAATAACCTTTAAAAGTTATTTCATTAGATTTCACATCGAAATCTAATGGTGTTTTGTTAACACGTCTTAGTATTAGCTTCACAGGTTCTACTTAAGAAATTTCTCTTTCTGAAAAGAAAAATGCAATTTCGATTGCTGCGTTTTCAACAGAGTCACTTCCGTGAACTGCATTAGCATCAATATTTTCAGCGAAGTCAGCACGGATAGTACCAGCCTCAGCTTCTTTAGGGTTAGTAGCACCCATTAGATCACGGTTAATTTGCATAGCATTTTCACCCTCTAAAACTGTAACAACAACTGGACCGCTGATCATAAAGTCAACTAAGTCATTGAAAAAAGGACGCTCTGCGTGTACTGCGTAAAATGCTTCTGCATCACCACGAGAAAGTTGCATTTTTCTTGTTGCTGCTAGTTTAAGACCATTGCTCTCAAATCTGTCTAAAATCTTGCCTATAACACCTTTTGCTACTGCATCTGGTTTGATTATTGATAGTGTTCTTTCCATCAAATCTCCTCTGAAAATATAAAATTAGAGTGGGATTATATCTAAAAAAAGATGTGTTTTAGTTTAAAAGGTAAATTTTGTGATTTATTAAAAAAGAAGTGTGTGATTTTACTCACAAACTAAGGCACCAGGAGGTGCTTTAGAGTAGAAACTATTCTACGATAGATTCTTGGTTTGTACGTTGTTCGTCAGTAACATCTTCACGGTGCTCTGGAGAATCTCCAACAACATCCCAAACAATACAACCCTCAGTAGGACAAGCAGTAGCACATGCTGGTTCATCATGATGACCAACACACTCTACACATTTGTCACCATAAACGTAGTAAATTTCTTCACCCGTTGGATTATCATCTTCATCTACAATTGCTTCAGTAGGACATTCGTCAATACAAGCACCACAGTTAATACATGTGTCGTTAATATATACAGCCATTATTTTCTCCTAAATTGTTATGTGGTAACTATACAATGAAGATTTTTAAACGTAGCTAAAAGTAGTTTGTTTTATGGGGAAAGTTTGGAATTGTAACACGTAGTAGGTAAGTGATGCTATTATCATCACTTACTCCACTAAATCTAGAGTCCTAGATACTTTTGAATATCTTCAACTCTATCAGTTTTTTCCCAAGTAAATGTATCTTCTGTACGGCCAAAGTGACCATAAGCAGCAGTTTTTCTATATATAGGACGTAGTAAGTCTAGTGACTCAATGATTCCAGCAGGAGAGAGGTCAAACAGCTCTTTAACACACTCTTCAATCTTCTCTTCACTAACCTTACCAGTTCCATGAGTATCTACCATAATAGAAACTGGTTTAACTACACCAATTGCATAAGCAACTTGAATTGTAGCCTTGTCACATGCGCCAGCAGCTACAAGGTTTTTTGCAACATGACGAGCAGCATATGCAGCTGAACGGTCAACCTTAGTAGGGTCTTTTCCTGAGAATGCACCACCACCATGAGGGCATGAACCACCATAAGTATCAACTATAATCTTACGACCAGTAAGACCAGCATCACCTTGCGGTCCACCTATTACAAATTTACCAGTTGGATTGATGTGAAAGATAGTGTTTTCATCCATCATATCCGCAGGAATTACTACTTTAATAACTTCTTCTATCATATCTTTATAGATTTGACTCTGTTCTACATCTGCATGATGCTGAGTAGATATAACAACAGTATCAACTGATACTGGTTTGTCATTTACATACTTAACACTTATCTGTGCTTTTCCATCAGGACGAAGGTATGGAACTGTTCCATCCTTACGAACCTCTGCTAAACGTTGAGTTAAACGGTGTGCTAAGTGGATAGGTAAAGGCATAAGAACATCTGTCTCACGACAAGCGTAACCAAACATAAGACCTTGATCTCCAGCACCTATAGCACCATCAGCTTGGTCAACACCTTGGTTGATGTCTGGTGACTGTTCACCTATTCCATTTAGTACAGCAGCAGCTCTATAGTCAAAACCATAGTTTGCATCTGTATACCCAATCTCTTGAATCACTTTTCTAGCAATCTCTTGCATAGGGGCATAAGCCGTCGTCTTCAATTCGCCTGCAATTACACAAAAACCATTAGACACAAGTGTCTCACAAGCAACACGTGCTTGTGGGTCTTTTTCAATAATATAATCCAGAATTGCATCACTGATCTGATCTGCCATCTTATCAGGGTGCCCTTCTGTTACAGACTCAGATGTAAATATATACTCTTTTGTCATCGATTTTTCCTTATTGAGATATAAGTTCTAGTCTTATAAATCGTTGTCATTATACCTTAGTCTATTTAATACTAAGTTAAACTTATTTCTTAGAATTTAAACGTGACTGATACTCTTCAGGGTGTTTACATACAGGGCAAACTTTCAATGCTTTTTTGCCATAGTGAATATGTCCACATACTTCACAAATCCATGCTTCTTCTTCATCTTCACTCACAAACTCTTCATCTGCGTTTAATCTATCAAGAAGCATCTGAAACATTTTCTCATGTTCTACTTCTATTTTTCCTATACCTTTAAAAAGTCTTGCTGCTTCTTTTTCACCCTCTTCTTTTGCGATTTCTGCAAAATCTGGATACATAGTTACATTTTCATAACTCTCTCCGTTTATAGCATCTAAAAGGTTCTCTTTAGTATTTCCAAAATTATTTTCACTCTCATTTACTATTCTATTATGTAAGGCAATTTCAAGTTTTGCATGAGTTTTCTCATTATTTGCTGCACGCTGGAAATGTTCTGCTATATCTCTATATCCCTCTTTTTGTGCAACTTTTGCAAAGTACTCATATTTATTTCTAGCCTGAGACTCTCCTGCAAAAGCCTTCATCAAGTTCACTAAGGTAAGATTTGTAGTTATCATCTCCATAGCTTCACCACAACAATGTAGTTCACCACCACCAACACTCTGCACTTCTACTATATTTCCACATTTGTTACATTTATATGTCTCATACTGTCTCATAATTTCTATCCTTGGTTTATTTTCAAGAATTAAACTTCTTGATGTAAAATTCTACTCCAAGTAAACTTAAAAGATAATTATTATCCTCTGATAAATAATAGTATTATTAAATTTAAATAATAATTATTCTCCTTTAATATAAGTTAGTGTATAATGCTGCTTATGAATGATTACACACAAATACTAAGAGAACACAATTTAAAAGCTACTCCTCAAAGAGTAGCTATTACTGATGCACTCTACTTAAATGGACATATGAGTATAGAAGCTCTTTATGGGATTATGGTGAAGAAATTCAGCTCTATCTCTCTCGCTACTATATATAAGAATATAAATATTATGCTTGAAACTTCTTTTATACAAGAAGTAAAGATTCCTAATCACAAGTCTATTTATGAACTTTCAAAAGATTCACACTCCCACTTAATTTGTGGAAGTTGTGGCGAGGTTCAAGATATTACTTTAGACTTGAGCTCCATACTTCAAGAGACATCAAATTTAAGTAGTTATAAAATCGATTCAACTGATTTGGTTTTATCTGGTATATGCAAAAAGTGTCAAGCATCCTAAGAATCCAACTAGCTTTTTTCAGCTAAAAATTGTTAATAATTTTTAGTTAGAATTTCATTAATAAAATAAACAAAACACAAGGATATATATATGTTAGTAACAAAACAAGCTCCAGACTTTACAGCAACTACGGTTTTAGCAGACGGTTCAATCGTTGAAGATTTCAAATTATCAGAGAACTTTGGTAAAAAAGGTACAGTACTTTTCTTTTACCCACTAGACTTTACATTTGTTTGTCCTTCAGAAATCATCGCTTTTTCAAACAAAGTAGCAGAATTTGCAGAACGTGGTGTTAATGTTATTGGTGTATCTGTAGATAGCCAATTTTCTCACTTCGCATGGAGAGAAACTCCAGTAAACCAAGGTGGAATTGGCCGTGTTAAAATGCCTTTAGTAGCTGACCTTACAAAAGATATCTCTAAAGCTTATGACGTTCTTTTAGATGGTGGTGTTGCACTACGTGGTTCTTTCCTAATAGATGCTGATGGTACTATCCGTCATGCTGTTATCAATGACTTACCACTTGGTCGTAACATTGATGAGATGATCCGTATGGTTGACACTATGATCTTTACTAACGAGTTTGGTGAAGTATGTCCAGCTGGTTGGGTTAAAGGTGACGAAGGTATGAAAGCTACAACTGAAGGTGTTGCTGAGTATCTTACTAAACATGAGGGTGACCTGTAGTTTTTACTACATCATCATTAAACTACACCTCTTGGGTGTAGTTTCTAAATTTGTTCTATCTACTTTTATATAACTTTTCAAACTCTTCTACGCATAATGGTTTTGACATATAGTAACCTTGATACTGATCACAATTAATACTATTTAAATACTCAATCTGCTCAATACATTCAACACCCTCTGCGATTATTTTCATCTTTAAGGTCTGTCCCATTTTTACAATAGTATCTATAAAAACTCGACCTCTCTCTTCGTCATAATCATCGATAAATGACTTGTCAATTTTAAGATAGTCAATAGGGAAATCTTTTAAATACGAAAGAGAAGAGTAGCCCGTACCAAAGTCATCCAGAGATATAGAAACACCGTACTCATGTAACTCATTAAGTACTTTCATGTTTTTTTCATTGTTCTCATAAAACATATATTCCGTTATTTCTATATCTATCAGACTAGGGCTTGCACCATACTCTTTCATATATTTAGAAAAAAGTTCCATAAAGTCATCGCAGAAAAGCTGTTTTGAGGAGAGGTTAATAGATACAACGATGTCCATACCACTCTCTTTAAAAATAGCTTGCTGTTTAATGGCCGTTTTTAAAATCCATTCTCCAAGCTCTATTATAAAACCATTCTCTTCGGCTAAGGGAATAAATTCTATTGGAGATATCATCCCTTTAGAAGGGCTATTCCATCTTATTAAGGCCTCTACCGCAATAATCTTTCCACTCGACATATCAATTTTTGGTTGATAATAAAGTTCATACTCATCATTTATAAGTGCTTTTTTCATCTCTTTTTCAAGAGTAATAGTTTCTTGGACTCTTTTGTTAAGTGCTTCTGTAAAGAAATGGTACTGAGCTCGACCCTTTTTCTTTGCTTCATACATAGCAATATCTGAGTTTTTCATCAAAGAGACTATATCTTTTCCATCTTTTGGAAAAAAAGCAATTCCTATACTACTATTGATATTAATAGGATGAGTTTGAACTACTATAGTTTTTGAGAGAGCACTTTGAATTCTATCTATTATATTTATTAATTCATGTATCGAAGAGTAATTCTGTAATATAATTACAAATTCATCTCCACCTACTCTCGCTACAAAGTCATCTGAACGAAGAACCTTATCTATAATTGTTGAGACTTGTTTTAAGAGTTCATCTCCAATATTATGTCCTAAAGAGTCATTGACTGTTTTAAAATGATCTAAATCTAAAAAGAGCATTGAAAACTCTCTCTTCTCTCTTGTAAAGTTTGCTATTAAACGGGTTAAATACTCTTTGAGTGCATTACGATTTGCTAAGCCACTCAAAGAATCAGTTCTCGCTATTGCATATAGCTCTTTTTTTTCATTTTCTATTCTACTAAATGTTTCAACCATGGAGTAACGAATAACTTCTAACTCTTTTAATTTAAACGCTTTGGGAATCTCGTTTTGATAATAGGCAAATTGGCGTAGTTTTTCTAAGGGTTTTACAACTAATATTCTAATTAAAAACCATATTATACCTATCATAAGTAAGGGTAAAAATGTAAATATCACTAAGAAATCTGTTTTTTTCTCATTAAAAAAGAGTTTGATTTCAGACTGATCAAGGATGAACATTAATTTAAGTGTGTGTACCTCGTTGTCAATATAGAAGCGAATGGTGCTCTCCACTGCCTTTGTATTTAATAACTCATCATAAATAGACTTTTCGTTACATAGTATCTCACTAGTTGAAAATATCTTTTTATAGTAAGGGTCAGTTGATAATAAGATGTTATTTCCATCATGAATAACTATTGCACCAAGGTAATCATTATTTACAGCTATCCTATCTAAAAGAGGACGAAAGAGTAAAATGTCATTTTCACTGTTAGTAGATTTAGAAATGATATAGTTTACCTCAGAAATCTCTGAGTTAATACTCTTAAACATTAACTTAGCAGTTTTCTCTTGTTGTGTAAAATATGAGTATGTAGAGACACTTAGAAAAGTAAATAAAAGTGATAAGATTAATAGAAGTGTAAATCTCTGTATACTAAGATTCATCTTTTATTAAATCCCTTATCGGAAACTTTGCTTGAATCATCTTTGTTTTGAGTTTATCTGAGAATGTTTTATTAATCCAAATAATATCATTTAAAGATGCTTGAAACTCTTCATAATCCATTTCTAAAATATATGGTTGAACAACACTATAAAATTCTTTTGGATCTTTATGTAATGCCTCAATACTTCTGTCAACAATCTGTTTCAACTCAATAAACTGTGCTTTGTGTAGATTGTAAAACTCTGTTTTAGTAAACATAGCATCAACAACAACGATATCATGATTGTCTTTTGTAGATGCTAACTCCATAAAACCGTTTTTTTCTAAAGACAGATTATAAGGAACATATGTAACTATGATAGTTGGTTTACTTGTTACTTTTAAATGTTTGATTTGTACTTGGTCTTTGTTTATATAGTTAATATTTTTATTTTTTAGACCCTTTGAGACAAGAAAGTCTTCTAGGATTGTATTGTTAATAGAGTCTATCTCAAGGTAAGCATCAATCTCTGTTGTTGTACTTTGCAACTCTTCTAGTGAGATATTACTCATAACTAAGTCTCCACCATTAGAACGGTCAAACATTATAATTGGTTTGAGTGTTGGCATACTGGTACTTAGAGAGAGGTACTCATACTGTGTTCCTGTATAAGCATCTGAATTTCCAGCTTCATATATGTACATATTTTCAGCAAGAGATGTAACTGAGAGTAGTTTAATATTAATCTCAGATAGCCATCCTTTCTCTTTTGCATAAAAAAGAGGTATATAACCTATCCATGTTGTTGCAGAGATTTTAATACGTTTATCATACTCAGATGTGCACGAAGTAAATAAGAACAGAAGAGAAGCTATAAGAATAATTTTTTTCAACATGGTTATCTCACTTTTATAATATAAACTATTCTATCTCTTTAACTCTTTAAGCATCATTAATACTATTTTAACGATTTTTTTCCAACTAAAAATCCACCTATCACTATAAACCCTATTCCTAAGTATGTTAAAGAATCAGGCAAAGCATCGCCTAGCATCCATCCAAAACCTATAGCAAAGGGTATGTTTGTGTATGAAATCACACCTATTATACTCAGGTTTGAAGAGCTATAGGCCTTCGTTAGTAGCCACTGCGATATCACCGAAATGATACCCATAAAGATAAGAAGAGCCCAAATTCTAGGAGAGGTGGGGTAACTAAATAGTGGAAACAAAAAGCTAAGAGCATCTGGTGCATCTACATAAGGAGCACTTAGAAAAAAGAGTGCAGGAAGTAGTGTCCCTAAACCTACAAATGAAAGCACAATTACTCTAGCATCGTAAATATCTTTTATCTTTTTGATGGTAGTGTATGCAGCCGCTGCAAAAAATCCACCTAACACTCCTAAAAAGTGTTCATACGATATGCTAAGACCTACTGGTTTTGCTATCATAATCACACCTAAAAAACCTATAAGTAAAGCAAAAAGTGTCGTCTTACTTAGCTTCTCTTTGAGTAGATAGTAAGCAAGAATAGTCACAAAAAGAGGTGAAGTCTTGTTAAGAGTTATCGCTTCACCAAGAGGAATCGTCGTAATAGTATAGAAAAAAAGTATCATCGCAGAAAACCCAAAGAGTCCCCGAGTGATAAGCAAATACCATTTCCCACCACTTAAAGTAGGAGGGGTATGCTTTAAGGCATAAAGAATTAAAGCCACACCAATTAAGTTTCTAAAAAAAACTATCTCCATTGCCGACATATCATCAGCAAGTATCTTTGAAACTGCCCCATTTAGTGCTGAGATAAGAGCACCAAGAAGCATATACAATATGCCTTTATCTATATTTTTTAACAATTAAATTCCTAGATTATCATTTTTTAAAGGCTAATAATACACTATCTTCACTTTGTTCTATTCCTACAAGTTTTACAAACTAAATATCTCTTGCTTTGATTAAGTTTTCTTTCTTTTTTGATATAATATGCTAATATATAAAACAATTAGGAGTATCATATGAGTAATGCACAGATACTACAAGAAGCCCTACAACTAAACCCTCAAGAAAGATACATAGTTGTTGAGAGTTTATTGGAAAGTCTAGACAGACCTGATGATAGTGTTGATAGTATTTGGGCTAGCGAAGCAGAACAAAGACTTCAAAACTATAGAGACAACAAGGTACAAACTATTCCATTTGAAGAAGTTTTCGATTAATGAGAATTGAATTTTTACCAGAAGCTAAAGCTGAACTTTATGATGCAGTAGATTTTTATGAGCTTCAAGTAAAAGGACTAGGTAGTATTTTTAAAAGTCTTGCCAAATCAACTATTAAAAGAATAGCTACTTTTCCAACAGCCTGGACTGAAATAAAGCCAAATATACGAAGATGCATCATGCATAAGTTCCCATATAATGTACTCTACTCAATAGAAGAAGATTGTATTTTGATAATTGCAATTGCTCATCATCATAGAAATCCAAATTATTGGACAAAAAGACTTAATAACTAAAATAATATATAATGATTCTAAAAAATACAATACTACAAGGATATCGACATGAAAAAATTTGAATTTTTAACAATATATTCATATATAAAAGATGGAGAATGGATAATAATTTATGAGGGATATTCGTTTAATAAGTATGAATATCAAGATGCTTTATTTTGTGAATTAGGCGATCAAGGTTGGGAGTTAGTTACTGTTTCTGCTTCGACTGCCACCGATATTGGTTCTGGATTTATGGTAAATGGTATAGGTGGATCTAGTGGAAGTGATACATATACAAATGAAGTGATTTATTATTTTAAAAGAGAAGTGACAGATAATAGTAAATCTTTTAAACTATTTCAAAAAAAGATAAAATATATTCGACAGGTTACAAATGAAAAAGAAGAATTGATTGAACAAGAGAACAGTGTTTTTATAGAATTTCATGCTTTGGTAAATGACCTACTATCCAAGAAGGGTTATAAAAAAGATGAAGGGATCTCTCCTGATATTTATAATTCATGGTACAAAGAAATAACCAAAGAAAAAACTACTAAAAAAATGTTTGGTGAGAATCAAATTTTTACACAAGAGATGAACTATAGAATTGATATTTATTTTGATGATACATTAACCATAAAATCATATCAAAAAGAAAAAAACAATGCCGAATGGAAAGAAGTATATTTACCTTATTCTAGTTTTGAGTT
>Ga0256824_10000634_pt1 | contig 13628 bp, 16 predicted proteins | sample CV67metaG_FD_191570 | JGI IMG/M metagenome (GOLD analysis project Ga0256824, IMG submission 191570) | Hydrothermal vent microbial communities from East Pacific Rise, Pacific Ocean - CV67 | ecosystem: Environmental > Aquatic > Marine > Hydrothermal vents | place: Pacific Ocean: East Pacific Rise...
TTTAATGAGCGAATATATTTTCAATTATATACAAAAAAATCCAATGTCTTCAGATAATATTTATGCTTTAAAACTTCATTCAAAACAATTTCAAAATATTAATATAGAACATAATCTTACTGCATGGGAAATTCAAAAGATTTTCTTTAGTATTATAGATTTCTATTCAAATCAATATATTTCTATTACAAAGAATAAAAAATTCTTCAAATATGTTGAATTAGATGTAAAAAAATATAAAAAAAATTCTTCAAATAATACTTTTAAAAAAGGTGATATAAAAGAAATTGTAATAAAAAAATCTACTACAATTATTAGTAAATTACTTAATTATATTAAATTCGTAGAATACAATAAACTAGATGAATATGAATTTAAAATAGAATATAACAAAAATAAATTAAGTGAATTAGAATATAAATTATTCAATAATACACAAATATTAAAAGATGCTGTTAAAATTAAAAAATCAATTAAATCACTTTCTAATAAAATTGAATTATTAGAAACATTATCTAATAAATTAAATGAAATCAAATCAAATGAAATTAAATATAGATTACTTAAAAATACAATAAAAATATTTCAAAAACGTGTAAAAAATAGATTATATTTAATGGAATTTAAAACTGGAAGTTATGTTAAATGTCCAGTATTTAATAAAAATTCTAAAAAACCTACAAAACATTCTTATTATTTCACAAATAATGAGAAAAAACTTTATAAACATTGGTATAAATTCAAACAAAATGACGATGAAATAATAATTCCTTTATCATTTAATGAAAAATATCATAATGAAGATTTTCATTTAGATAAAGAACATTATGTAAGTTATAAATTAGGCAAATTGAATATTGGATTGAGTTACGAAGCTGAAGAAGTTGTTTATAAAACCAAATCCTTAGACGATAAATCCACTAAGATTATTGGAGCTGATTTAAATGTTCGTGATAATTTTTTATCTTGGTTTGATGGAAAAGAATCAGGAGATTATGATTACGATAGAAAATATATTAATGATTTTGTTGGAGAATTAAAAGTTTTAGATAAATTGTCTTCAGATGATAAAAAATTAGATAAAAGTAAGAAACAATTAGAATATTTAGTTCGAGTAAATGAATGGTATTTTAAGTCTAAAATTTCAGATATTTTAAAAGATATGGATAAAAACGGAATAACAGATATTGTTATGGAAGATTTAAATTTATCAAAATCTTCTGCATCTTATGTAAAAAGTGAAGAATTTCAAATCAAATATTCTAGATTAATTAGATTATTACGATTATCAAATATAAAGAAATGGATGGCAGAGCAAGCTAAAAAGTATGGAATTAAAGTTCATTTAACTAATCCAGCATATACTTCACAAGAATGTTCAAATTGTCATGTAATCACTAAATCAAATCGAAATGGATCTGTATTTAATTGTTCAACTTGTGGTCATGAAGAACATAGTGATTACAATTCACCAAAAATTATAAGAAATAGAATTAGCGAAGATGTTCTTCGTTATAAATTTCATAATTCTAATGAATTTGAAATTTTCACACCTAAGATAATGAAACATAAAAACATCAAGATATATCTTGATGAATATTATAATTCAAAAAACTTAGTTTCAGTAAATATTAAACGTTTACAGAATAAAAATAATTCCCCATTGCTTGCAGTGGGGTAGTTTAATAAGTTTGATATAACTAAATATAAAAAGTCAATAAACTTTTATAAATAATTTCATCTATATTTAATATACATTATAGTATAATAATAATACAAAGAAAAAGGATGATTATATGATTGAAAAAACAAAAGAAATTAATATTATTTATAAAGTTCTAACAAAAAAATTATTAAGCAAAGTGTTAAAAGAAAAAGTTTTATCAATTAGTAGAATTTGTAATGAAGATAGTAAGTTCAAACAAAATGCAGTTTTAATTAAAACAGAAACATCAAACTATAATCCTTCAATCGCTGATTTAACTATTTATATAAAAGAATTTTTTAATAATTTTGGCGAATATGAGGGTTATGTAATTAATTCTTGTTATCATTCAAAAGAATATGGAGGATGGAGTGAAGTAATGTATTCTATTACTGGATCAAGTTGTGCATTTATTTCTCCACTTAAACAATGTGGTGGAAAAGATGAATTAGAATCTATATATAATGCTTTTCAATGGATTTTAGATAATGACGATAAAATTTTAAAATAAAAAAGGAAATACTATGAAAAAAGATGAAATATTAAAAGAATTAAGAATTATTTTGGATAATGATAATGATAATTATGATGAAAACAAATTGTTTAATAATATCTCAAATAGTACAGGTAGTACAATACAATTATCAGAATCATTTAATATACCATCTTATTTAGTTTTAGGTATTATGGATATTAGATAGATAGTAATCATCTATTTTTTACATTTTATAAAGAAATACTTAAAAAGTATTTCTCATGTTCAATAAGTTAAAATTCATCATATTATTTAAAGAAAATCTCCTAATTTACGTGATGAATTTCAACTAAACTCTTTTTACTTCAAAGTACTCAATAATACCTGATGTCATAGGAAAAACATCATCTGGCATAACTCCTTTAGCACTATGTCCAAGTAAATTTTCTCCACCTTTAATATTTTGAAAGAAATAATCATCAGGCATAAATGATCCAGGTCTAATACTTTGTAATTTACAATGAATCACTTGTCCATTGTTTGCAGTTAGAATATACTCCCCACCAATTTCCATATCTCTATATGTAATTACTTCACTTTTGTCATATTGTGAACCATCAACTTCTTGTTTTTCTTGTTTTTCTACAGTAGTTTCAGAAATAACCTTTGGTAACATAATAGATACGGCTTCTTCAATTTGGTCTGATGTCATATTTAGTGGCAACCCCATTTGTTTCAACATATCCTCATCTTCTAAAGCCATTCTAATCCAAGCTTCTTCGTTACCCTTCATAATTGCGTTTCCTGAAATTTCCATGTTAAACCTTTTGTATATTTAATTTATAGTACAATTATAACACAATTAACTTATAACAACATTAAATAGATAGAACTTCTTTTATTGATATTTCTTTTTTAACACCAAACAAATCTATATAAAAATAACTTTTTATACTACCAAAAATAGGAAGAACCCCATTATATTTCTTATAATGTTTTTTCAATATTTTCAATATTTCTATTCGTTCTTTTTCTTTTGAAATACCATATACAATTTCTTTATCTATATTGAAATTCTTTTTAGATATTAAAAAAGATAAGACAAAAATTGGTTCACTTGTTCTTTTCCAATCAACATTAGATATGATATATGGAGTTTCTAAACTATTTAAAGTATCTATTTTGTTTTTTTGTACCTCTATTTCAGATAACAAATTAATATCTTTAATATTAGTTGTTTCACACAATTTATCTAAAAATGTTTTTGAATTATATTTCAAATCATAATGACCATTTTTCAACCAATCATATAATGTTTTAGTATTTAAAAATTTATCTAAAGATTTTTTAGCTTTTTCTTTTGAAGAGTAATTTAATTTTATAACTATTTCGTTATAACCTATTTTATTTATTTGCGTATGTATTTTATTTTTAAGAGAATTTTTCATTCATTGTCCTTTAATTATATTTGGCAATGCGACACATTTTTTCAATACCAATACTTTATTATAACAAAAAACTTGTGAAATTATAATTCATAATATATTTTTAAGTTTTTTTCTGTATAATATAGATACAAAAAGATATAATAAAAGGATAACTATGTTAGATAGAAAAGAAGTATTGGAAAACACAATCAATAATAGAATTAAAATAATTGAAGGTTTTGAAAATTCTAAACCATATCAAATTTCTAAAGAAAAGATAGATGAATTAAAAATAAATTTAGAATATTTTAAAAATAAACTTAACGAAATCAAAGGATAATTTAAATGAAATTTATAATTTTAACATTAATTGCTATTACTTCTGTTTTAAACGCTCAAAGTTTTAATAATATTACAGGTACTTGGTATATTACATCACCTAAAGAATATAAAAGTGTTTCTTTTGCTAATGATAGAAATGGTGAAAGAGGTGGAAAACTAACTTTAGAATTTAATCGTGAAGGTAAAATTAGAGTTAATGAAAGTGGAAAAATTTATGCTTATAGAGTAAAGAGTGGAAAACTACAAATTGCTAAAGATAGACGACAGTTTGATTTAAAACGAAAAAATAGATGGGATATTATTAAAGTAATTGGTCGTTTAGATAATGGTTGTTTACATGTAAAGTATGAGAAAAAGGGATTAGGTGGATATTCTGCTAGAGATGGTTATAAAATGTGTAAAATTGAAGATATGCCAAAACCAACTTATGTAAGAGAACCTTACAAATTTTAAAAAAGGACATCAATGATAAATAAAAGTTTAGTATTATCTGGTGGATCAGCATTAGGATTAGCTCATTTAGGTGTTGTAAAATACATTCAATTTAATAATATTTTCATTGATGAAGTTATTGGCACTAGTATGGGAGCTATCGTATCAGCTTTATACGCAACAAATTCTCTAAATGAAACTATAGAAAATGATGTATCTTCCTTATCAAAATGGTTAAGTTATAATTTTTTATCAAAAAATTTCATTGAAACAAATAGAATTGAAAAATTACTTGTAAATGCACTAGGAGAAAAAACATTCAACGATACTGATATTGATTTAAAAATAATAGCTACTTCTGTTGAAACAGGAGAAAGTATATGTTTTTCAAAAGATAATAACTGTTTAATAAAAGATGCTGTTTTAGCTTCTATGGCAATACCTGGAGTATTTCCCGTTAAAAATATAGACAATAAAGGATATATTGATGGATTTGTATCTGAAAACTTACCTGTTTCTTATGCTGAAGGTAAAGTTATTTTTGCTGTTGATGTAATCTCAGAAAATTCTTTAGATGAAATTAAAACTAATACTATCTTTTTTAGAAAAACAAGATTAGCATTAGCTGTTTACGAAAGAGCTATTAAACTACTCATACTTAATCAAACCAAACACAATATTGAAAAGAAAAGAAAAACAGGAGTTTCTTTATACCACCTCAAACCAAATTTAAAAGGTTATAAAAATTTTGATTTTTCAAAAAAGAAAGAAATAGAAAAAATTGGATATATTTATATAAAATCTTTTTTTGAAACTGAATTTCCTGATAAACTATAATTGAATATTATTTTTTCAACCTATATTGATCAGGCAATCTATCAGGTGGTAAATTACTATAACCTGGACTGATATCCATATATAATTTATTTCCTTCTATAAGATAAATACCTTTTAAATCATTTTTATCTTCGTCAGTATAGATATTTGAAATATCTTTTTTTTCCCCTAAAACCCAAAAGTTATTATTAATTTTATTATTTTCTACATTTAATGTATTTGTATCAGTAATAATTCTTTCTATTTTTATATTATTTTGTATAAATTTATCAACTTCTAAAGCTACCTCTTGACCATTATATGTTCTTCTAACTACTATTTTTCCATCTTTCACCATATTATTGCTTACGATGAAAATACCATTATTACTTTCCAAATAACTAACAAATTTGCAACCATCAAAAATAATTTTAGATGATATTAAATTACTATTATATACCCATTCACCTCTTAAATCATCACATTCTGATGATTTTACACCTTTACCATCACCATTTACATCTGATGAATCACACCCCGTTATAGACAGTAACATTAACGATAATACAAAAATAATATTTTTCATAATAAACCTCTTTATTTTTATTATAAAAAAATAGATATAAATAAATTTTATATTAATTATTTAATATAAATTCACTAAAATCTTCTTGTGTTTCAACTTTTATATGTTTTTTCATACCATTTTTAAAATTAATATCAAATTCTAAAGAACTATTCTCTCCATACTTATGTTCAAAAGCCCACTCATATAAAGAATCATCATAAAGATTATCTTTTCTTGTCAATTTATCAGATATTTGTTTTTCAATATTTTTTTCTAAATTTTGTATAGCTGGATAATTTTCCCATAATGAACCCGCATCACAAAAATTTGGATTACAAAAATTAAGTAAGCTTTTACTAAATATTTCTGAATTTTCTACTGTAACTTTATGAAAATCCAATAAACAAACAATTAATTCTTTTTGTAAATTATATTCACTTTCCTTTTCAGTTATACCTAATTTAGATACAGAATTTTCTACATATTGAGTAACAACTTCTTTCATCATATAATCAACACTATCTTTTATATTTGTTATATAATATTCTTTTTTTAATGTACCATCATCATTTTTAAAAGTTATAGAAGGAGAAATTTCTTTTGACTTTATTTTTTCTTTCTTTTCTTTTTCAGTCATTTGATTATCTAATATATTTCTTTCTAATAAACAATATTCAAAATCTTTTCCACCATATGGATAATCTTTAAAGTTATAGAATGAATCCATTACATCATTTACATCACTCATTAATTTATCAATAGGTTTTGAATATATTTTTAATCCAAAAGAATTAGATTCTTCTTGTAATAAATCAATAATTATTTTACTTTCTCTTTTATTTAATTTATTTGTTTCTATTGCTAAATTAAATAATATTTCAAATATTTGTTTTGTTTTTTTCATTCTTCTTCCTTTATAATATTAATGCACGTTCTACAGTAAGTAATATTTCCTTACTTTTTTTTAAATCTTTAACTATATTCACCATTTCATCATTTTCTATTACATTCACCATCTCAACATAAGATATATATCTTGTCTTAGAATCATCAATGCCGTTATAATCTATTCTATAATTTAAAATTTGTAGAAAAGGTGATCTATTTTTATTTAAAAGTAAAGAAATTGTATATTTCCCATAATTATCTAAAATATTAAATAAGTCAATGTTGTTGTTTTCAGAAGTTTTAATACCTTTATTCGTTTTATTAATTTTTATTAATTTTAAAATACTAATTAAATCTTCACTATTTTCAGGAACAAAATTAATTCTAAAACTAGGTTCTTCTACTTTTTTTGTAGTCGTAATTGGATAATCTTCAAAACCATAACTAGACATCACTTATCTCCTTTTTATAAAAATATGCATTAGCAGCTTCTATATAATAAAAAGAGTTGGAATATCCTTCAATAAGTTCTGGTTTTTTAGTTTTTTTCAATTCTGTAAACTCTACTAAATCTAAATCATAAACTGAAACAAAATCTGAAATTTCAGCTACCCAACCATTAGGAATATAATTATGTATAAAACTATTATAATCCATTAACTCTGACACCTCTTTACTGGCAGGTTTTATAAAACTATCATCATACATATTTAAATCCTTTATTTAGACAATTATACCATTTTAAACTTAAAATAATATAATAAAAGTTTAGAATGATATATTAGTAGCTAATCCGAATCTTCCGTCATCACATTTTTTATCATCAGATGTAGTTTCTTGACAAGCTTCTTTATTATAAACATATTCAAAAGCAATAGGAAGTGGTAAATTATTTAAAATAAGAAGTTCAAAATTTGCACCAACTGTATATTCATTAAATTTTGAATGTTTATTAAAATCATCTCTAGGTTGTCCAAAGTCTTGAATATCAAAGTGATTATAAGATGCATATATTTTTTCACGAGTTATAGACAATGGAAAAGTAAAGAATAATAAACGTCCATCAAATTGTTTAGTTAAATGAACACCACCAACGGCTGCTTGTTTTACAGAACGAGAATAACGTAAATTTTTCATAACTATAACTGAAGGGTCAGATAAAACTTCGGATTGGAATGGAGTAAATTTAATTCCACGTGTATAGTCTTTATCTTCATTAACAATACCATCAAATGTAGTTCTAACACCTTTTAGATTCATACCTACATAAAATTTCCACGGCAAAGAATGAGATAATATATAATCACCACCTACAGAATAATCTTCACGGTCTAAAGTACCAAATAAATTAAGACTATGAAGAAACGCAGGGTCTGTTGCCATAGCATATTGTTCATATTGTGTCACATTTGCTTGTACAACTAAAGGGACTCTTGAATTATCATCATAATCTTGGTAATAATTAACACTAATATTTGCTGAACGATATCCATGTGAATATACAGGGAGTCTTCCAAATACGTTAAATCCATAATCTCTATTTTCAATAGGGGTATCAAACTCTCCACTCCAAGTACTGTTATTTTCATTATATGTTCGACGTGTTACATTTCCATCTGTTCCATTACCATATACCCCATATACAGTACCTCCAAATTCTACAAGGTGTCTATTACTAGTATAAGTAGTACCATATATACCTATTTCGTCAACACCACTATTAACAAAGAAATCTAATGTATTTGTCTGCATAGGGTCTTCTATATGAAGATTAACACCATAAGTTAAAACATTTTCTTCATCAGTGTTTTTTCCACTACCTATTGATAAAGAACTTGAAGAAAATTTAAGATTTAATGGACCATAATATCCATCTTCCATAGGTAAATCATCATTAGGTAACGCTGAACCTTTATCAAAGTTTGAATCTCCGTTATAATAATCATGGTCTTCAAGTGTCAAATGAGTTTCGGTAGGTGCTTCTGATTTTGGATTTATAGTATTAACAACATAGTAATATTCCTTACCGTTAATTGCTGATACTAAAACTTCTTCTTTATTTATAAGACGAGCATCAACGATATTATCTGCATTAAGAACACGTTCTACTTTTGAATTACTATCTACACGAAATAATGAACTACCTTTACTACTATTTGCAATAAAGTAAACTCTATTTTCCTTATCAACACCAACTGGGAAACCATAAAAATCATTCATAGTATATATAGGTGTCTTATTTTTAAAAAGTGTTCGTTTTTTAGAATCTTGTTTAAAATAATAAATATTATCATTATTATCTACATATACAGATGAATGAGCTGTACCATAATATTCATCTCCTACATAAAGTTGTGGTTCAATACCTGAAGTTTTAGCATCAACATAAACAGGTACTTTATTCTTAACATAACCATATATTATTTTATCTTCACTTCCTTCCAATATCATTCCGTCACTATCATAAAGACCCTGAGTTATATACATAGGACTAGTATGTGCTGAATTAATAGTAGAATATACATCATTATGATGAATCATACGACCAGGTAGGAAATTATCTCTTTCAACTTTAATTGATTTATCATTTTTGAAAAAATGTACAAGTTCTGGTTCTTGAATACCATCACTTATATTGAAATAAATTTTATCAAAGTTATTACCAAATTGATAATGAAATTGAGAAACAGCAATAGGATTACCTTCTGCTTCGATAAACCCTTCACCCTCTTCTAATAACCATTTATTATAATCATTAGTAGCTTGTTCAAAACTAACTCCAAAAGTAATTTCAAAAATATGATTTGTTCTAAATGGCCAAGACCATGATTTTGAATGGTTATAGAAAAATTCATTAGTTTTTTGAAGACCGTAAGTAGATGATAAATAATATTGGAAAAATCCACCTAGAATATAAGTACGTTCTCCATAAGGGAAAGCATTTGTATTTTGATTAAAAAGAAAAGAAGGATTTATATTTCCTGCTTTTGCTTGTTCAATAGTAAGGGCCTTCAAATAACCGTTATAAAGACGTCCACCATTTCCATGCCATGATTCATTTAATACTGCATTTCCTTCAAGTAGATAACTAGTTAATAAAGCATTAGGTAATGTAAAAGCTGGAAAAGGAATAGGTCCTAATGTCAAAGGTAATGGATTATTACCAAACACTGTATGCATACCCCTAGAAATTGAACTAGCTTTAGGGTTTAATTGATAATTGTGTGCTGTTTCATGATAAAGAATAGTACCACCCCAACTTTTAACTGCAAAATAGTCAGGTAACTGACCTCCCCCCATAAAAAGAGCTTGTATATTGGTAGGACTTTGTCCTGCAAAGGAGTTAGGAAATTGACTTCGTTGAGAAACAAGTGTTACATAAAGAGTTTGGTCCATTGTGTAACCAAAATATTTTTGATAATCTTTATGTAAAGCCTCTTCACGCTTTGCTAAATTGTCAGCCATATATTTACTACTTTCAGAGAAAATAAATTGTGTATCACTTCCTTTTAAATTAACTTTGTAATAACTTTCATCTCCCGGAGTAATAGTTTCACCTGCCATTAAAAGTTGTGTACTTAATAGCAAAGACATTGTGATTTTTTTATTCATTTTTTACCTTTATATTTATATTTATATTTATATTATATCAATAATATTCTCAAATTTCAAGTTTATTTTTTTATTGCCAAATTTATTTTATTCTAATATTTTTTTATCATTTTTAGATTTCAATTCATGTTTTAAAATATCTATATTTCCTAATAAATCTTCTAAACCTTCAATTCTTTTCAAAGTATCCTCAGCTATACTCACCCATTCTTTTTCATTTTTTTGAAATATAGTAGAATAATAAACTAATGTTTTATAATGTGATTTTAACGGAGTAATACTTGACTCTAATTCTTTTTCTAATTTAGTTAATTCTTTTAAATTCATTTAAATACTTTCATATATACTAATATTACTATCTTTTTTAATATTAATTTCTTTTATTACCATTTTTATACAACTTGATATTGTTTTATACATTGTTTTTTCTCCAATTTTTCTCATATCATATAATGGTATTTTCATCTCTATATTTTTTTCTCTAAATGTTAAAGAAAATATTATTTTTTTTGAATACATCCCATTCCCATTTAATTTATTTTCATAATATTCCTTCTCATAAAAAGTATTATCATATATACCTATTCTACATTGAGAATTGAATTTTATATTTTCGTCACTACCAAATACTCTATAATAACTTTTAAAATTCTCATCATACAAATTTTTTTCTTGAGTTAATAACGTTATTTTATTTTTTTTCAAACTATTAAAATCATCTAAAGTTATATATTTAGATGGATTTTCTTTTCCATTATATTCTGTAATACTTCCACCATTAGAAACGCTAAAATTATTTTTTTTGGCTTCATTTTTTTTAATAGAACATCCAGTTGATAACAAATAAACAAACATAAACAATAAAACAAAATAAATTTTCAAACTTAATCCTTTTTTATTTTTAAAATTATACCATATCTCTTTTATAAATACAAATAACATTACAATTTCAAAATAATAAAATTATTTCATTTTTTAAAGTAACTATAAGTTAATAATAGGTATAATTGTATTACAAAAAAAGATATAACTTATTTATAGAAAAAGGATTATTATGGGTTCATTCGGAGTATCATGTTCAATATCAAAAGTTCCACTTGAAGAAAATGCAAAAGTTGTTTTAGTTTTTTTAGAAGATTCTAGAACATATTATACAAAAGAAGGATTAATACCTCATACAAATTTATTCACAAACGCTGATGATTTATATAGACCAGCTTTACTCCCTATAAAAGGAACTTTAGATGATTATGGTAGTATAGATTATAAGACTGATAATCATATTATCGCTCTTGAAAAATACTTCAATATGCCTATGTACGCTATTATAAATGTCGTAACTAATAATAGAAAATATTTAGAATATTCTTCTTTTATGTTTGAACAATTTAATATTCCAAAATTAGAAGGAGTAGATAAAAACTTTACTAAACAATCTTTTGATAAAATTGGATTTATAGAAAAAGATGGAGTTTATTCAAAAGAAGATACAAATTTGACATTTTCTTATACAAAAGAAAAAAAGAAATATAATTTTATTGTTAAAAAAGAATATATTCAAAAAGAATATAATTTAGATGATTTATTTGAACTCCAATCATCTATATTTAAAGATTTTAATTATATTATTTCAGTAAGTATGGAAAGACAATCTAAATTTGTTGAATCTATTAAAAAAGTATCTAGTTTTTCCTCTATGTATATTAGCGAAAAAATTTACAATACTATGATTAATAATACTTTTGATGGTAAAAAAATTAAAAGAGAAAAGAACAATAATCTTTCTGCTGAACCACACCCTTGTTTAATGAAAAAAATAGGATTTAAAGAAGAAAAAAATAGTATTAATACTGTAAAAAGTTTTTCAAAAAATGGACTTGTTTTTCAAAAAATAGATCATATGACTGAATACAAAAATAAATATATGAATAGTATGAAAGATATATTTGAAATATGTGAAGATAATAATGTGGAAGTAAACCCAGAAAAAATTGTAGGTTTTAATATTTTTAAAGAAAAAATAAAATATACTATTAAAAGAATATCAGAAATTCCTAAACATGATGATGGCAATGTCCAAATAACTAATATGATGATGGCAATGGAAATTTATAACTTAAAAAAACTAATAACTCATAGAGAACGTTGGAGTACCTTTATAGATGTATATTCAGATATTATATCTAAAGGTGATATATCTTTTCTTGATAATTTAGACGAATTTTATGAATTCTTTTATGATATGGAAAGTCTAAATATAATTTTTTCTCCAACTTTAGGTGGTAGACAATGTTATGATACAAATTTTCTAAAATTAATTTATAAAAAATCATACTCCGTTTTAAATACTAGAAAAAAAGATAAATTTAATGAAACAATTGTAGAAACATATATTTTTAAAAATGATATTGTTAATGCAGAAGAAGAATTAGAAGAACTTTTAGAACAATACCAAATTGAATATGTAATGCAATACTCAGGATTAAGTAAATTTGAAATCAACTTATTTCAAAAAGATAAAAAAATACTTAAAGAAATATTAGATAGCTATTAAAACTAGATACTAAAAATTAAGGAATATTATGCAAGAATTAGATACTAAATATATAGATAATAAGAAAATTGAAAAATATGTATTAAAACACTCAGGAGAATTTTTTAAAAAAGATAAACTTATAAAATACAAAAGCAATGACAAAATTGTAAAATATCTTACAAAAGAAAAAAAACAATATGAATTATATCAGAAAACTTTTACTTGTAATTCTAAAACTCTTTTTTGGGATTTTCCTAAAAATATAACTGGATTTAAAGAAGATTTAGATTCTAGTTACAATCATCAATTTAAACATTTTTATAGAAATTTGATAATTACAAGTTCAAAAATTATAAAACAAAATAATATATATATTGAAGTTAAAGATGCAGAATACTATGGATTAGGAAAATATGACTACATCATAAGATTAAAATTAAATGGTAAAAAACATGAAATAAATACTCATCCTTCAAATTCCCCTATTGAATGGTTTTACGATACAGTTCAAATAAGGAGAGAATTGATAAAATATGGAAAAGAGAATTTAGCCAAAGAAGAACCTAAAAAATATAAAATGAATTTTAATTTTTAATATTTTTATTTTCTTTATTTCCAAATAATACATTTGCTAAAATAGGCTCTATATCAGGACCAATAGGATTTGAAGATTCTGATTTCTTAAGTTGTTTAATATAAATTTTAAGATTATCACTTTTTTCTTCAATTGAATTTCCAGATAATATATTTGATATTTCTCTATCTAAAATTTTACCAGCACATGAAAAACATAATTCAATTTCACCGAAAGTAAAATAATCAGATTG
>Ga0256824_10000636_pt1 | contig 13614 bp, 4 predicted proteins | sample CV67metaG_FD_191570 | JGI IMG/M metagenome (GOLD analysis project Ga0256824, IMG submission 191570) | Hydrothermal vent microbial communities from East Pacific Rise, Pacific Ocean - CV67 | ecosystem: Environmental > Aquatic > Marine > Hydrothermal vents | place: Pacific Ocean: East Pacific Rise...
AGAAAATCCATAATTGATTTTTCTCCTGTTACAATATCTACACTAGCTATCATTCCTGGAATAATTGGCAGTTTTTCACCATCTTTTTCTAAATAATTTTTATTTGTTTTTACTACAACTTTATAATAACTTTTCCCCTCTTTACTTTCTTTATCAATTATACTATCTGCTGATATTTCTACTATTTGTCCTTCAAGCCCACCAAATATTGAAAAATCATATGCTGTAATTTTTACAATTGCTTTTTGCTTAGGATTTATAAATGCAATATCTCTTGGGTCAATTTTTGCCTCAACTAATAATATATCACTAGTTGGTACAATATTAATTAAATCCATTCCTGATTTAACAACTCCTCCAATAGTATTCATAAATATCTCTTTTACTATTCCATTAACAGGAGACTTGATTTCAGTTTTTTCAATTTTATCTGTATCTGAAACCATTTTTGCTTCTGCTTTTCTAATTTGAACAGATATTTCTTGTAATTTAGTTGCTGCTTGAGTTTTAAACTGTCTTATTTTTTCATTTGCTCTATTTTTTGCTTCATTTATAGCATAATTAGATCTAGGAATTGATAGCTGAGCAGATCTTATATCACCTAATAGTTGTTGATATTCTTTTTCAATTACTATCATATCAACCTTAGATTTAACACCTGACTGAACAAGCCTTTTAATTGTATGTCTTTGTGATTTTACTAATTTTAAACTTAATTTTAATTGTTTTAATTTTGATCTTATTTCAGATAACTCTTGTCTTTTTTGATTAAGTTGAGAATTAAAAACTCTAATTGAACTTTTTAATTCTTCAACTCTGTTTTCAAATAAAATAGATTCTGATCGTATATAGTCGCTTGATTTATTTTTTATATCTTTTGAAAAATTTAATTTAGGTATTTTTTTATTAATATCAATTAAAGCTTCAGATTCAAGTCTTATTTTCATTGCTAACCATTGATTATAACCTTCTCTAGTTTCTTCCATAGAAGCTTCAAACCTTGTCGTGTCGATTTTCATTAATACTTGTCCTGAAAGAACGTGTTGCCCCGTTTTAACTAGTATATCTTCAATCACTCCACCATCTAAAGATTGTACTGATTGAATTTTTTCAGTTGGTATAACTTTTCCTGTTCCTCTTGCTAGTTCATCTATTTTTGCAAAATTCGCCCAAACTATTGCACTAACAAATAAAAGAATAATAAGTAAAAAGAAAATATCTACTTTTAGTTTTGGTTTATCATAAGCTTGTGCATATAAACTATTTACATATTCTTTATCATCAATTGCCATATTTATACCTTATTCACATTTGATAATATTTTATCTTTTGGACCATCTGCTATTACTTTACCATCATCTAATATAATAATTCTATCAACTAACGATAAAATTGATGTTTTATGAGTAATAAGAATTAAAGTTTCATCTTTAACAATTTTACTCAATCTATCTACAAAAGCTTTTTCACTTTGTCTATCCATTGAATTTGTTGGTTCATCAAGAATTAATATATTTGGATTTGTAATTAATGCCCTTGCAAGTGTTACAGACTGTATTTCACCACCACTTAATCCCTGTCCTCTTTCTCCAACAATTAAATCATACCCTGATTCATGTTTTCCTAAAAAGTCATGAACTCCAGCAATTTTAGAAGATCTTAATATTTCTTCATCAGTTGCAAAAGGTTCACTTATTGTTATATTATCTTTGATACTTCCCATAAATAGAAATGGTTCTTGAGGAACAACACCAATTACTCTTCTTAAATCTACAGGATCTATTTGTCTAACATCTGTTTGATCTATTAGAATAGAACCCTTAGTAGGTACATATAGATTTTGAATTAATTTAGCTAAAGTTGATTTACCTGATCCTATTTTTCCTAATATTGCAATTTTCTCACCTTCTTTAATAGTAAGATTTAGGTTTTTAAGTGTTTCGAAATTTTGATCTTTATATGAAAAACTTACATCTTTTAATTGTATATCACCTTTTAAGTCTGATCTACTTAAATAAGCTTTGTTTTCCCTCTCAACCTGCATATTCATTATTTCATCAATATTATTTAAACTTAACATTGTTCTGTCATATCGAATAATCATTCCTACAATTTGAGAAACAGGTGCAACTACTCGTCCATTTAACATCATTGCTGCAATAATTCCACCCATTGTCATATCTCCTTCACTAGCAAGATATACTCCTCCAATTACAATAGCAATATTTGAAAACTGCGATATAAATGCAGTAAAAAATGTTGCAATTTGAGATAGAAATTGAGATTTTTCATGATAATATGCTGTTTGGCTAAGAGATTTATCCCAATGTGTTTTCATACGGTTTTGTCCACGGACGCTTTTTATAATTTCTAATCCCGCAACAGTCTCATTTAATGTTGTGTGCTTAAGTTGATCTTCTTTTGCCGATGCTTCAACCGTTTTTTTAATTGGGTTTTGCATAATCCATGAAAAAATAAGTGCAATAATAACACTAGCTAATGATATCCATCCTAAAGCTCCACCAATATAAAATATTATTGCAATAAATATAAAAATAAATGGAATATCTACAATAGTTGCAACAGTGGCTGTTGCAAAAAATTCTCTTACTGATTCAAATGATTGTAATCTATTTACAAACATTCCTGTAGATGATGGTCTTTCTTCAAGACGTAAATTTAGTAATTGATCAAATATTTTATTACTCATAATTACATCTGCGCGTTTTCCTGCTTTTCCAATATAATAAGCTCTAACTAGTTTTAATACAAAATCAAAAATCATTATTATAAATATTCCAATTGCTAATGCCCATAATGTGTCAATCGCATTATTTGGTAATACTCTATCATACACATTCATTGTAAAAAGAGGTGTAGCAATTACAAACATATTTATAAATATTGCTGCAACTGCAACTCTAATATAAATATCTTTATTTCTTTTCATTGCTCCCCAGAACCATTTCTTTGGTTTAGGCAAAACAACAGATTTTGAAACTCTATTTTCAAAATTGTATGCAGGTTTAATAATTAAAACATGTCCATCATATTGATTTTCAAGTTCTGCAAGTTCAATTTCTATTTCGCCATCACTAAGTCCAGGAATAATTATTGTTGCACTATTATTCTCTATATCATAATTTAATAAAATAGCTGATCTATTATTTTCTGTCATAATAACAGCAGGCAGTGCTAACTTTGAGATATCATTTATTTTTTTTCTTCTTACAAATTTACTGATTAATCCAATTCGTTTTGAAGATATAATAAACTTATCTACACTCATAACATCACCATGAATAGCTATTCCTTCTATTAATGATTCTTTTGTTGTAGCACGTTGATAAAATTTTGAGAGGAAGATTAATGACTCTAAAAGAGTATCAACTGTTCGTCTATCTTCTAGTGTTTTTAATATTTCTTCTTTTTCAATATTTTCCAATGTAATACCTATTTCTTAGTTAATACTAATATGTTTTTCTAATAATTTTCTATGCTTTGACATATAATCAACGTAAACTTTTTTATCTAAAACTTTTCTATCTAATTTATTCATACCAATAGTAGCTTCTTTTAATGTATTATATGTACCATACAACACCTTTGTACCTAAACTCATATTATAAGTATAAATACTTTTACTTTCTAAGTTAATATCTTCTAAATAACTTTTAATATCTTCATTTTTATTTAATGTTGTAATATTTATAGTATATTTTCCATCTGGCAATGATTTTACACTTTTAGACTCTTTTGGCTTATCTTTATTTTCTGTTCCGTTTATAATATTATTTATTTCTTCATCATTTTTTGTAGATTCACCTAATACATTTAATAATTCTGAATCTTTTAATTCTGAATCTGTATTCTTTACTTTTTTTATTTTACTTTCATATTTTGTAGGTATAAATATTTTACAAGTTTGGTTTTTTGTCATTAAAATTGATTCACTCAATAATCCAGTTTGTTCTAATAAATCATAATATAACTTATACAGTGTAAATTCTTGATCTAATAAAGTTATTTGTGATCTATATAATTCTGATTCTGCATTTAATATATCAATAAATGTTCTTGTACCATCAGCTAACTGTTTTACATATACATCTTTTATATTTTTATTATCTGCCACAAATTTCTTACTATTTTCTATTTTTTGTTTTGCTTTTTTATATGAATTATATGCAATAGTAATATCTTGACTAACTGCAGAAGTAGTACTATCTAATTGCTTTTGTTGTTCTTTTAAAAATAATGTTTCTCTTTGTTTTGCATCTTTTGTTTTAAAACCATTAAATAAATTCCAATTTAAAATTAATCTAGCTCTTTGTGTATCTTCTCTACCATTTTCAGGGTTAATTAAATCATCATCCCATGAACTTTGTAACTGAAATTTAAGAGTTGGTAAATAAGCTGCATTTTCTTGTACAATATTTTCTCTTTGTTCTTTCACTTTTTCAACTTGTTCTAATACTTTATAATTTTTACTCATTGATAATTCAATAACTTTTTCTAATGTATTAGGAATCATTTCTTCATTTATAACAGGTCTACAAATATTTCCTTGTATTTCATGATGAGTAAATCTTTTGTATTTATCATTTGCATTAGTTTTTTCATCTTCTTGTTCTAAATAACGATCAATTATAAAATGTTTTTTTGAATTAACTTGATAACTTTCTAATATTTCGCCACTTATTGATTCTTTTTCTTGTGCTGTCTTTAGATAATCTTCATGTCTTTCTATATTTAATTTAGATAAATTCATTAGTTCTTGTGACTTTATTAAATCTAAATAACTATCAATTGAACCTCTAATAATACCTTCTACTTTAGCATCACTTCTAAATCTATTTGCATAGTATTTATGTTCAAATTCTTCAACTTCACTAGGAGTTAATCCTCCATCATATATAACTTGTTCAAGCTTTAGAGATGTATTCCAACCACCTTTTTTACCATCTTTTTGAGAAGGATTACTGTCAAGATCATACTTTGTTTTAGATTTATCAGCGTATGCTTCAAAATCTAATGTAGGTAAATAATCTCCTTTTTCCTGATCAATATATTTTTTAAAAGCTTCTTTATTAAACTTTTCTAATAATATATCTGGATTTGCATCAATAGTTTGAACTACTGCTTCTCGTAGACAAGTTGCATTTAATACTGATGCTAACATAGATACTGCAGCTATGCTTAATATAATTCTTTTCATATATTTCCTCTTTATTATGTGACTTTTTAGTACTATAATTTTAGATTATATATAAAAGTTTCTAAAAGTTTCCTTATTTTCAACATTATTTGTACATCTTTTATATCTCTTTTATCATATTTACAATACACTACAACAATTAAAGGGAAAAAGTGAAAAAAAACTTAGAAATTTTAAAAGCTTTAAATATTTTATATTTAGAAGATGAAGAGAATATAAGAATCAATATTACGAAAACTTTGCAATTAATTTGTGATAATGTTTATGATTGTGATAATTCAAATGATGCAATAAATATATTTAAAAAAAATAAAATAGATATCATAATTAGTGATATAAGTATGCCAAATACAAATGGAATTGAATTTACAAAAATCATAAGAAATATAAATAAAAATATTCCCATTATTTTATTAACTGCCCATACGGATACTAATTATCTTTTAGAAGCTACAAAGTTAAAACTTGTTGATTATCTTATAAAACCATTAAATTTTAATAAGTTAAAGGAAGCATTGAATAATGCAGTAAATGAAATTATAATCAATAATCCACTTACTATTAAGTTTCCAAATAATGTGGAATATCATTTAAAAAAGAAGTCATTATTTATAAATAAAATTGAACAAAATATCACTTCAAAAGAAATAGCTCTACTTGAACTCTTATATGAAAATATAAATATAAATATATCTCAAGATATTATAAAATCACATATTTGGGAAGATTCATACTTAGCAACAGACTCTGCATTAAAGGCAGTATTAAATAAATTAAGAAATAAAATAGGTAAAAATTCAATTAAAAATATTTCAGGTATAGGTTATCGGCTAATTATCCTTTAACCTAGGGACAGTTATTATAAAGACTGCTCCTTTTTTGTCATTTTCCACAAACAACCTACCATTCATATTATTTTCTATTATTAACTTTGACATAAAAAGCCCTATTCCTGTTCCATTTAGTTTATCATGTGTAAAAAATGGTTCAAAAACTTTTTCAATTGGATTAATTTTTATTCCTCCTGCATTATCGCTAATATGCACAATACTATTATTTTCTTTTTGTAAAATTATAATAGAAATCTTTGGATTTTTTATCTTTCTACTAATAAGAACATCTTTTGCATTTGTTAAAATATTAATAAGAACTTGAGAATATTCGTTCTTAACACCTTTTACAAGAGAATTTTTTTGCACTATTATTTCTAATTTAATATCATGTTGTTTTAATGATGAATTAATTATATTTATTGCTGAACTAATTTGATCAGATATTTTAAATATTTCTTTTTCTTTATCTTTTGCAAAAAAATTCCTAAAATCGTCAATTGTATCAGACATATATTGAGTAATATTATTAGATTTATCTATTGCCTCAATTATTTCATTATTAGAAACTTTACCAAGTAATTCAACTTTAGCTTGAAGTTGCATACTAATAGAAGATAATTCCATTAATGGTTGCCTCCACTGATGAGCTATATTTCCTATCATTTCACCCATAGATGCCATACGACTTTGTTGAAACATCATTTTATCATTTTGTCTATTATGTCTTATTTCATCAATTACTTGTTTTTTAAGGTTTCTAATTTGATTCTTGAGTTGTTTATTTTCTTCTTCTAAATTATTTTGCAAAAATTAATCTTTCATAAAAAAGAGGTAATAAATTACCTCTTTATTTAAATATCTGTTTGAATTTCATCTTCTACAAATACTGATATATTTGTATTTGAAGTACTCGTATACTCAGTAAATGTTAATCCATTTTGTCCATCAACTGTTTGATTTGTTGATTTAACTTCCCAGTCTTCATTATTATTAAATTCAACTTGATCTCCATTTGAACCTATAAATACTAAATCATTATCTGAATCTGTTAAATCAAGTATAGATTGAATATCTATTTTAACAGTATCATTTGCATTATTATTTAAATCAATAATATCAATATTTTGATGAGTAGGTAAAATATCAGCTAAATCAATATCACTTGAATCACCAAAATATGATGATATTTCACTATTATTATCTATATCAATTAATTGTATTGTTGTATTTTCACTTGAACCTACAACTGAACTAGTAGTTGTATCAGTACCTTCTGTAGAAGTTACTGAAGTTACAATACCACTAACATCTAGAGTAGCTGAATTACTATGTATACTAACATGTGCATCTCCACTACGATCTAATTCTATAGTATAACTACCATCAGTATTTTGATTTATTACTCCATTATAATCGTAAAGTGTTACATCATTTGGAACATTAGTAAGTGTTGCACTTGATAATGTTTCCGAATAATCTACTAATCTTGAATCAATATCTAGAATATACTCATAATATTCAGAATTTAACTCATTAAATGTAATTCCTCTTATACTAACATCATTTGCATAAGAGTTATTTGCATCTATTACAATACTTCCAACAGAAGAATTTTGATGAGGAATAGTGATAATTTCTCCATCTACCATTGGGTTTAAGAATTTAGGATATCTATTTAATAACACACCATTTGTATCATAAACTCTAATGTCAATTCTACCTTGTCCAAAATAAATGTTCAATAGAATATCATTTACTCCATTAGAGTAAGTATCATTATCAAATGTAATTTTAATTTCTTCATCATTATCTATTGCCTCAGAAAACTGACCAGAATTACTTTTTATACCTACTCCTATTGTTGCATGATAAGTAATTGTTGCATCAGGAGTAGTTGTACTAAGAATAATACCCTGATTAGCAGCACCATCAAGAAAACTTTCAGTAATATTACTATTCGCAGGTACTAAAGTAGCGTTACTAATATTTACACTTAGTTCAGGTGCATCAGCAATTGTATCATTTACTGCTTTACTTACATTTAATTTTATTGTACCTACAGATTCATCACCATCATTATCAATAGCTGTAAATGTCATATTTTCTATTTTTGTATTTCCACTAACTAAATCTTTATCACCTTTGTATATATATACACCACTATCAAAATTTAAAGTTAAATGTCCACTATTAGGACTAATCGTATCTAGTTCCAACTGAGCACCATTTATTACAGTATTATTAGAACCTGTGATTTGATTTGTTATTGGATTAAATGTATATTTAATTCCATCAATTGTGATATCTTTAAAATAACCACCATCTGCACCAAATCCATCTTTACCTATTTCTCCAAGAAGATTTCCAGTAATAGTAGGTTCAATAGTATTCAGTAGTGTACTTGTTAATGCACCTGAATTATGTACTAGTATTGCATCACGTTCACTATTTGTATGTCCATCATATGCAAGTGGATCCAAAAATCTTTTATCTGCAATATTTAACCCTGTTCCAAATCCAACGGCATAACTATCAATATTATTAGTCTTAAGGAAATCAGTCCATTGTGTAACTTCTGCACCTGTGATACCAACTGAATGTTCTATACCTGCAAATGCATTAGGTCCTCCATCTGATAAAAAGTAAGAAATATTTGTAACTGGAACATCATTTGTTGCTTCCATTTTACCAGCTACTTCATAACCTTTTTGAGCTTCTTCTACTCCTAAATCATAACTAGTAGCACCTCCTATTCTAAATCTATCATCTCTTGTAGTAGGCGATGTATTAGAAATTAATGCTAATGATTCAGCAACAGTAAGCCATTGTGGTTCATGCGTAGAAAAAGCTTTTGTGCCAAATTCTACAAATTGAATTCTAACATTACCTATATCATCATAAGAATTAATTACATCCTTAATTGAGTTAAGTAACAGTTCCATTCTATCCATAACCTCACCATTAATAGTAACTGGTGCTCCCATACTTCCTGATTTATCAATTACAAACATAAGATTTGTATTTTGATCTGGTATAGTAACTTCATGAACTATATCACCAGATATTGCACTATCATCTTCTATAGTAATATTTAATATACCAGTTGATGTTAAATTTCCATTACTTGCTATTACAGAAATTGGAACTACTAAACTATCTTCAGAACTAGTGTCCGGATGATCTATAGGTCCAAGTAATTTAGTAGTATAAGCACCATCATCATTAATTTCAACTTTAAGAATATTTGTACTTGATGTCGAACCTAAAAGAGTATGTCCATCAGATGAAATATTCCAAATTATTGTATCTCCACCTGAAGTAAAGTTAGATAATGGAGCAACTAATGTAAGACTTACTGAATCAGAATTTACATTTGATATTGTAAATTCACCTGTACTTACAATATCATTTGTAGTATCAGTGTTACCAATATCATCAGGATTTGCATCATTTGCATCAATTGCATCTATATTTACAAATGTTTTTAACATTTTAATATTATCTACAAGTAATTGTTGTCCACCATCTTTAATAATTTCTATTCTTAATGATTCCCCATAGTGTCCAAAATTAGTTCCTAATGAAGAACTATCTAATTTTAATGTTACTGGAGCATATTTATTATCTTCTAAAGCAAAATCTGCTTGTGTTATAGTAGAAACTATTGTTGTTCCTGCATAAAGATTTATAGTATATGCTGCACTACTAGAGTTAACAGTGTCCGTTAAATCCATAGTTAAAGAATATTCAGTATTTTGAGCTAATTTTTCAGTTAAAACTTGTGAAATACTTCCATTATTAATAAATGCAACATTATTATGATCTGTAGCTTCACCATTTATATTAGATGAACTTGGATTATATGCTCCAGCTAGACCAGAATGTATCCACCCACCACCAATAGAAGTAGTAAACCCTCCATTAGATAATATAGCATTTTCAAATGAATGATTAGCTATGTTAATATTACATGTAATACTAGATACTGTTAAACCTTCTTCTGAAAGTACAGTCTCTTGATTATTTATAAATATACCTGCACAATCTTCAATAATACCAGTAGCAATGCTTGTACCTAAAGTATAGTCTGTTGAGCTATTCAATGTTAAAGTAACACTTTCAGTATCTTCTATAATATTATCATTCGTTGGGTCTATTGTAATTAGTACTGATGTCTGACCTGCAGGTATTGTAACTGTATGTGTCAATGTATCATAATCTACACCTTCTATAGCACTTCCACTAACAGTATATTCTACAACTGTATCTGTATCTTGTACTTCATTAATAGAAATCTCATATACTAATACATCATTTGTTCCTCCATTACCTGGTGTTAAATCATCCCCACAATCACCAAAATGTAATTCTTGACTACAAGCTTTCATAAAGTTATTCATACAATCAAATACAAAGTTAGCAGGAGGGAAGAAAGTACCAATAAATCCAGCAAATCCACCTATAAGACTTGTAAAATTACCAGCAACTGCTTGGCTAAAGCTACAACAATCAAAAATTGGTAAACTATCTAGATTACAGCTTGGATCAATTATAACTGTACCATTTTGAATAATATCAAAATTAATAATACCTGATGGTCTTGGACAATATGCAACAAGATCACAACCAGGGAAATTATTATTCATAAAATTTGATGGATCCAAAATTGACATATTATTTGGAAGATTATCAATATCAATTTTAATAATATCCCCTACATTACATCCAAAATGTGATGCCATTTTCTCTCCAACTCTAATAAACATGTCAAGACATCCCATACCACCAATGTTTATAGCAGTTGTTGCACACTCAAATGCATGATTATCTGTAACAATTATACTTACTTCTGGTAATTGTAAATCATTATCTAAAATAGTTACTGTTCCAGTATCACTTTGCCCTGTACTTAAAGTTGCATGTAAACTAAATAATTCATCAATTTCTTCTATTGAATTTTCAACTGTTGTCATTTTTACCATTATATTTGTTGATCCAGATATTGGAATTTCTCCAGTATATGTTTGCCAAATTGTTCCTTCAAAACTATATTCAAATACAGCATCATAATCTTCACTAACTAAGGCTGTACCATCTGCTAAAGTAAGAGTAACAGTAGAATTTGCTTCTGCTCCAGATATCTTAACTGCTAATAATGCTTCTTCTCCTTCATTTACAATTATATTATGTGATTGCATATCTGAATCACAAACTGTACCAACAAATATAATTGGTTCTGCAATATCTTTTACTGTTAAACATACTTTTGCTTCATTTGATTCTAATCCTTGTGAATCAACTACAGTATATGTAAACCCTGCTTCATTTCCAACATATCCAGATGTTGCTGTAAACGTAATTGTTCCATTATTATTTACAACAGCTGTACCATTATTAACTTGAGATATTCCATTAAATGTAATATTATGTAAATTATTAGAATCATAATCATTTGCCAGTAAGTCATCAATTGAAATTATAATTGTACTATTTTCATTCATATCCATATTATTTTGAATATAATCTGTTCCATCACTATTATATCTGTGTGCAACAACACCATTACTTGATTGCCATGCTATGATATATCCACCATCTTCTAATGTAGTAACAACTGGTTCAATTTCTGTATTTGTGTTATTTGCTATATTTATAGTTGAAGATAAATTACCTGATGAATCTATAGTTTTTGCAAAAATATTACCTTGAGATTGATAAACTACTATGTATCCTCCTGCTAATGATGTAATAACTGGGTTTTCTCCAGTTGATGATATTCTAATTTCACTACCTATAACATTACCATTGTTATCTATAAGTCTAGAATATATACCATTCGAATCTTCCCAAGTAATAACTGCTCCTGTATCTACTGCAGTTATTTCTGGATCAGTTTGATCACCTGCAATTGTTGTATTAACAATAACTTCTGTTGAATTAACTATTTCTAATCCACTAGATGTAATATTTAATTTTTGAGTATATACATCATAACTACCATCAGAAGATTGTGATTGCCATGTCATAATTGCACTACCATCAGATAATACAGTAATATCAGAATCTATTTGATTTTTATAAGTAATTTGATTTACTACAAGTCTATCACCAAGTTTATTTCCAAGTGCATCAAATCTTTGTGCTACTATTCCATATCCACTTCCATCATGTGAATCAGAATATATTGGATTAGTAAAACCATTCTTAGTAAACTCTGTATTATCATGTTTTGCATCAGCCGACCATGTAACAATAAATCCACCATCAGGTAATCCAATAATTGGATCATATTCTGCTCTTGCTATTACCATATTTTCACAAACAGCATTATTATGAGCATCAAATATTTGCCCTACTATATATTCACTACCACCATCATCAGCATCTAATTCTTTAAACATTGCATCTGCAGCCCATGTAACAAGATAACTACCATTTGCTAATGATGTTATATGAGGAGTATGTTGATCTCTTGTTTCAAATGAATTAACTAGTAACTCATTTCCAACTTTATCACCATCAATATCATATCTTTGTGTATATATACCTGTACCTGATGAATCTGAAGCAGTCCATGCAGCAACATATCCACCATCACTTAATGTTGTAATATCTATTTCTGAAGCATTTAATGCTATATTAAATTCACCTTGTACTTGTAACCCTATATTACAATCATCATTTGCTTTTGGTGCAATATCATTATCACATACTCTTCCAATTACACTATTATTACTAGAATCAATAACAAAACTATTTATATCATATTGAGTATTATTATCTGAAACTGAAGTTATACTTGCTTGATATAACTCTCCATCTTCAATAAATGAGTCATCTAAAATTACATTATCGAAGTTAAATTCACTATCTACACCATTACCTACAATTGTTACTGTATGTTTCATACCTCCAACAAAATCAGAATCATTTAAATCATTATTTCTAGGATCACCTACTGGATATTGAGGTATTGTATATGCTATATTAACAGTTAGTGTTTCTCCTGATGCTAAGACTACTGGATTTCCATTTTCATCAACCAATTTGATAGTATGTGTTAAATCTTGTGTATTTATATCACCTTCTTTTCCACAATCATCATTAAGTAATTGAATATATATATAATCATCATCATCAGTAATTGTTGTAATTACTTCAGTATCACCTAAAGCTACTACTTCATATCCACCATTAGTATTACTTGTAATTTCTACTTTATAATCTTCTGGGTTTTCTTTAATATTATCTTCAACATTATCAATAGTAAATGTAGCAGATGTTTGACCTGCTGGAATTGTTACATGGATTACTGTATTAACAACATCACCATTAGTTGTGATATCAGAAATTGTTACATCAACAACCATATCTTCTACAGGAGCAGTTGTTACTTCTACTGTATAAGTAGCAGCGTTACCCTCTTCAACAGATGTTGTTCCAGATATAGAAAGTGTTGTTCCTAAATCTCTTTCATTTGGTTGATCAGGATCATTTGGATTATATGCACCTGTTTCATCTAAGATTGTACCAGTTGCACTTTGTGCTCCTATTACTAAATCA
>Ga0256824_10000637_pt1 | contig 13604 bp, 11 predicted proteins | sample CV67metaG_FD_191570 | JGI IMG/M metagenome (GOLD analysis project Ga0256824, IMG submission 191570) | Hydrothermal vent microbial communities from East Pacific Rise, Pacific Ocean - CV67 | ecosystem: Environmental > Aquatic > Marine > Hydrothermal vents | place: Pacific Ocean: East Pacific Rise...
AAGATATGATTCCAGTTATGGATTCACTTCAAGGTGCGATGAACTCTATCAACACAGATGCTGATAAGGCAGAACTTTTTGATAAGTTAAAAGAGGGGATTGAGCTTACACATAAGCAATTTCTTACATCTTTAGAGAAACATGGTGTAACGATGGTACCTCACGATGAACCATTCGATCCTAACATTCACAATGCAGTTCAAGCTGTTGATAGTGAAGATGTTGAATCAGGTCAGATAGTTCAAACTTTTCAAACTGGTTATAAATATAAAAATCGCCCACTACGTGAAGCGATGGTAATCGTAGCGAACTAGTTATTAGTAGCTCGTTCCTATGCTCCGCATGGGAATGGATATATGCATTCCCACACAAAGTATGGGAACGAGAATAAATTTTAAAATATAAATATAAGGAAATTAAAATGAGTAAAGTAATAGGTATAGATTTAGGAACAACAAACTCTTGTGTTGCAGTTTATGAAGGTGGTGAAGCTAAAATCATCCCAAATGCAGAGGGTAAAAATACTACTCCTTCAGTTGTAGCATTTACAGACAAAGGTGATGTTCTAGTTGGTGATCCAGCAAAACGTCAAGCAATCACAAACCCTGAAAAAACAATCTCTTCAATCAAGAGAATTATGGGTCTTATGATGAACGAAGAGAATGCAAAGCAAGCTCACGATAAAGTAACTTATAACATAGTTGACAAAGATGGTGCAGCATGTGTTGATGTAGCTGGAAAAATCTACACTCCACAAGAAATTTCTGCAAAAATTCTTACAAAACTAAAAGAAGATGCTGAAGCTTATATTGGTTCTACTGTAACTGATGCTGTTATTACAGTTCCAGCTTACTTCAATGATAGCCAACGTAAGGCAACTAAAGATGCAGGTACAATCGCTGGTCTTAATGTTCTTCGTATTATCAACGAGCCAACTGCTTCTGCACTTGCTTATGGTTTAGAGTCAAAATCTGAAGAGAATGTACTTGTTTATGACCTTGGTGGTGGAACATTTGATGTTACAGTTCTTGAAATCTCTGATGGTACATTTGAAGTTCTTGCAACTGATGGTAATGCATTCTTAGGTGGTGACGACTTTGATAACAAAATCGTTGATATGTTAAATGATGAGTTCAAAGCTTCTCACGGTATCGAGCTTAAAAACGATAAAATGGCTCTTCAACGTCTTAAAGATGCAGCTGAAAATGCTAAAAAAGAGTTAAGTTCAGCAACTGAGACTGAAATCAACTTACCATTTATTACTATGACAGAAGCTGGACCACAGCACCTTGTTGTAAAACTTACTCGTGCTAAATTTGAGGGTATGATTTCTGATTTAGTTGATGAGACAATCGATCACATCAAAACTGCAATGGGCGAATCAGACCTAGACAACAATGAAATCAAAGAGATTATCATGGTTGGTGGTTCTACTCGTGTTCCAGCTGCTCAAGAAGCTGTTTCTAAATACTTCGGTGGTAAAGACTTAAACAAAGGTGTTAACCCTGATGAAGTTGTTGCTGCAGGTGCTGCTATTCAAGGTGGTGTTTTACGTGGTGATGTTAAAGATGTTCTTCTTCTTGATGTTACACCTTTAAGCCTTGGTATTGAAACTCTTGGTGGAGTTATGACTAAGATTATTGAAAAAGGAACTACAATTCCTGTTAAAAAATCTCAAGTTTTCTCAACTGCAGAAGACAATCAACCAGCTGTTTCTATTAGCGTTGGTCAAGGTGAGCGTGAGTTTGCTAAAGATAACAAGTCTCTTGGTCTTTTTGAGCTTGGTGACATTCCAGCGGCACCACGTGGTGTTCCACAAATCGAAGTTACATTTGACATCGATGCAAATGGTATATTAACAGTTTCTTCAACTGATAAAGGTACTGGTAAGTCTCAGTCAATCACTATCTCTGGATCATCTGGATTAAGTGAAGAAGAGATTAACAAAATGGTTCAAGATGCAGAAGAGAACAAAGCTGCTGATGAAGAGAGAAAAGCAATGGTTGATTTACGTAACCAAGCTGATGCACTTATTGCTCAAACTGAAAAATCAGTAGAAGAGATGGGTGATAAACTTGAAGCAGAAGAAAAAGCTAAAATTGAAGCTGCTGTAACTGACTTAAAAGAGACACTTAAAGATGAGTCTGCAACTAAAGAGCAGATTGAAGAAAAAGTAAAAGTATTAACTGAAGCTGCTCATAAAATGGCTGAAGAGATGTACAAAAAAGAGCAAGACCCAGCTGCTGCTGAAGCCGATGCTAAAAAGAAAAAAGAAGACGACGACGTTATCGATGCTGAGATAGAGTAAGTTCTATCTTAGTTATTAGATAGGGCAAGTCCCTATCTAACTATAAAATTTATGGTATTTTAGGAGAGTTTATCTTTTTTCCTAGTAATGCATAACTTTTCCCCACACGAGCCACAGGTTCATAATCTAAAGTAATTTTTTCTTTATCACTTATAATTTTATCATCAATATACTGCTCATTAATTTTAACAACTAAAGGGATAGTTTTAGAGCCTTCAAGGTTTAATTCTTGATAAAATTCACAAAAGAATGCACTTGGAGTACCCTCTACAATAGGAGGAAAACCTTTGAGTATCTCTTGAGTTTTAATATTAAAGTGTTCTGCTTCGCTAATCTCTGCATCAAGCTCTTTAGAGCTAAAGTGCATCTTCTCTAAAAGTCCTTCATCAACCATACAGATAGTACATTTTTTCATTTCTCGAATATTTTTCAGTGTATCTTTTTCACTTCCATCACTTTTATGTCCTATACTAACTATCATTGTAGGAGGTTCAGAAGAGAGCCCCATAAAATAGCTAAAAGGTGCAATGTTAAGAACACCCTCACTATTGTGAGTGAGTATCCATGCAATTGGTCGCGGGATAATTGTCTGTGCCATAAGTTGATACCGTTGTGTGAGCTCTTTATCTGCATAATCAATAACCATACTAAAGTCCTACCATATGCTTTAAGTTCTCTAATACACTCTGCTTCTCAACATGCTGCTCTTTTTCAACTTGAGGAGCCTTATATACATCTTCTGGCATAATATTTTCAGGTGTACCATCAACATTAACTACAAAAAGTTCTGGGTGAATTAATTCTCGTATTTTTTTCTCTACAACCATTTTTGTAGTCATTAAACTCATAGAGCAACCTCCACAAGCACCAGTTAGTGTTATATAAATAATACTCTCTTTCACACCAAGAAGAGTAATCCCTCCTCCATGTGAGTTTACATACTCACTTATTTTTGGTATATAGTTTTTTACAGCCTCAAAAATATCTTCATCTGAAAATTGCATAATTAGCATCCTTTTTGGAATTGTATAATTATAATGAGGATATTTTAAGATAATCTTATCGAATTATTATAATAATTTTAACTTATTAATTAAAAAATTATCGTCCTCTTAGGAACCACTCCATAATCTTCCCTCTTTTTTTAACCATTGAGTTCTCCTCAGACTTACTCTTTTTAAGATGGATATTATAAATATCTAAAAAATCTTCAAGGTTTTCAAAAAATATCTCGACTAATTGTGGGTCAAAATGCTTTGCACTCATATCTCTAATATAGACTAAAACTTCCTCTTCACTCCAACTCTTTTTATAAGAGCGCTTAAAGGAGAGGGCATCAAATACATCAGCTAAAGCAACTATGCGACCATATATATGAATTTCGTTTCCCTTTAATCCATAAGGGTATCCAGAACCATCCCACTTTTCATGGTGTTGTGCTGCAACTATTTTAGCCGTTTCAAAAAGAGGTAGTCTCGACTCATCTAGCATACTTACACCCAATTTCACATGCTGTTGCATCTCTTTATATTCGCTCTTTGTAAGCGTCCCTTCCTTATGTAGAATGTGATCCTTAATCCCAAATTTTCCTATATCATGAAGTGATGATGAATCTTTTAGCTCTGTAGCTTCTCTCTCATCCATCCCATAAAGTTTTGCCAGCTTATAGGTAAACTCAGTAACCCGCTTTACATGTAGATGGGTTTCAGATGAATGTCCCTCTGCTATACCACCAAGAACTAGCATTAACTGAACCTGAGTATCAGATATATCTTTTGTTCTCTGTTCGACCTTCTCTTCAAGGTTCTTTTCATAATCACGTAGTTTTAATCGTGACTCAACTCTCGCTAAAAGTTCTTCTTTATAAAATGGTTTTCTAATATAGTCACTTCCACCTACATTATATGCTTTTGTTAAAGTATCTCTATCTGCATTAGCTGTTAAAAATATCACAGGGATTGAGGCAGTTGCCTCATCTGCTTTTAAATATCTACAAGCCTCTATACCACTCATTATTGGCATCATAATATCTAGTAATACAAGGTCGATTTCCTGCTCATGTGCCACTCTGAGCATCGTTAGGCCATCACGGGCTGTTATAGTCGTATAGCCAGCATCTTTGAGGATTGTATTGACAATAGTGATGTTATCATCAACATCATCTACAACTAATATTTTATATTTTGAATTAGACATTATTTAATCTCACTTAGTGGTTTTCCAATATAGTACCCTTGAACATAATCAACATCCATATTACATACTACATCATATATATCTTTGGTACTTACAAATTCTACTATAATTTTTGCATTTAGGTTTCGTGCCACTGTAATAATGGACTCTACAAGCACCCTAGAACGTGAACTTATTAAAATTGACTCAGTTAATGAGCCATCTATCTTAATATAATCAATATCGAATTTAAAAATAGTATCATAATTTGAATAGCCTACACCAAAATCATCAAGAGCTATTTTCACACCGTACTTATGTAGTTGTGTAAAAAAATCATTAACTTCAGACTCGTTAAGAACTGCCTCATTTTCAAGAAGTTCAAATGTACATCGAGAAGAAACATCGGGATACTCTTTAACCAGAGCTAATATAAATGCTTTTGTATCACTATTTACTATGTCGGTAAAGGAGAGATTTAAAGAAAACTCATACTTATTGTTTTTAAAAAACTCAAAACTATTTTTGATAATAAGCTTTGTCACCTCAGGATAGATATACATCTCTTGTAAAATCTCTAAAAAGTCTATAGGTTCCATAATATCTGTACTAATATTTTCTACTCTCATAAGAACTTCATATTTTGTTATATCACCTGATTTTATATCCATTATTGGTTGATAATAACTAAGTATCCTATTATCTAAAAATGCTAAACGAAGTTCTTGGGAAAGTGTTATTTCATTGGCATACTTACGAAATACACTCTCTTGAATCTCATCAACATTTACAATATCGCCATAATGATGCTTTGACATCATAAGCCCATATTCACAATGTTCTAAGACATGCTCCGAGATATCTGCAACACTTCCATAAAATGACAATAGTACACTATTATCATGCACTTTAAACTCATGTTCATTCAGTATTTTTTTCACTTTAGCAATAACAGACTCTTTATAAGTAGTCTCAAATATTGCAGCGAACTCATCTCCATATATACGGTATACAGTTTTAATATCATCTACTGAGTCAACAATATCAGCAATCTCTTTAATAATTTTATCACCAATGTCATGTCCGTATAGTAAATTAATTTTACTAAACTCTTTAATATTAAACATTAAAATTGAGTGATTCACCTTACTTTGAAGATCAATTTTTAGTTGAAAATAATTAGCCTTCTGTGTTACAGGGTCTTCAAATATAGATATTACCCTACGTGAGAAGTATATGTTCATTATAGAGTCTCTGAGCTGATAAGAAGAAGAGAGTATATCTGTGTAGAGAAGTAAAAAATAGGCATAATCTTTTTTATTATACATTCTAATCGCACTTTGAGCCATTGAGTGTAAGTTTTTATGTCTATCGTAGAGTTGAGTGGGAACATCATCCTCCTCTTCTTCTAGCCATTTTCCAACATGACATTTAGTATAATCAAGTTCAAAAGAGCTAGGCTTTCCTATAATATTACAAATAAATTTCTTCATCCATTTCATATGAGCATTAATTAACTCTTGTTTTGATTCGATTGAAAAAGAGATTTTTTTAGAGAGTTCTATATCTATAAGAGTGTTATCTTCGCTAAGTTTTTTTCTTAAGTATGCTTCGGCAATTTTATTTTTAATTTCATGTCGATAAAGATCATGTTTATAATATCTAAAAAACTCATCTATATATTCACTTACAATTACATAAGGAACACTAGCCTTGTGGAGTTTTTCTGCGAGCATTGTGTAAAGTTTATTATTGTCACTATCTTCTAAGAGATATTTCCATTCCATAGCTACATTTTCATTCAATAAAACAGTATCCCAAGCATAAAAATAATTTGATTCTTTCATTATTTTTATTGTTTGAGAAATTGTATACATCAAGGAACCTTTTAATAACTATAATCTATTATACCTAATTTCTATAGTGTTTAAAATCCTCTTTTACAATTTCACGAGCATCTGAAAAACTCATTATTTCCCCACCATACTGCTTTTTAAACTTTTTGGCAGCTTCGATATTCCTAAATGCATATTTACTCGTTCTCGTCATAGTACCGCGTTTAGAACTACCAACTACATAGTTAGCTTCTGCAACTGGAATAAACTTTAAGGAAGTAATATCTACAACTTGAGGATTTTTCAAAACGATACCTTCGCCTAAGTGATCTTCCAAACAATGAAATGAGCAGTATTGAAAAGATTTTCCTTTATGAACTGAACTATGCGAAGTTTTATAGAAACGAACTAAGTTCATACCACAGCGAGCACATGACTCTTTGTCGGACCCTTTTTGAACAAGTGTCGCATCTTTTTTATCAACCATTTGAAATGGTTGATGAGTCATACTCATCTTCTTTGTTGAGCCACATCCAAGTAATATAAATACTAAGACAAAGGCAGTTAAAATTTTAATCATAAATTTTCTCCCTAAATTTTCTACAATACTACTCTCTATTTGTTTCATAAGTGTTAAATAAGAGAGCATAATAGACTATAATATTATAAAAAATAGGAACAACAGATGAAAGAGAAACTAAAACACTATGCCAAAGAGATTGCCCTCTTCTTTATAATCATGACAATATTTGCAAATGTCATGAGTTTATATAAGAGTTCGGACTTAAACAAAATGCCCTTTAACCTAGTGAATATCACTCTACTTGATGGAGAAAACTATAAGATAGCTAATGACAAAGCTATCTTAGTACATTTTTGGGCTACATGGTGTCCTACTTGTAAGATTGAAGCATCAAATATTGACACAATTTCTAAGAACTACCAAGTCATTACTATAGCTGTTAAATCAGGTTCAAATGCAGAGATAGCAAACTTTCTTCAAGAGAACAACCTTCATTTTAAAGTACTCAATGACAAGAGTGGCTTAGTATCACAAGAGTTTAATATTGCGGCTTATCCTACAACATTTATTTATGACAAAAATAGAGAGTTAGTTTTTAGTGAGGTTGGTTATACAAGTACTTGGGGTTTATGGCTTCGAATGTGGTGGGCTAACTTATAAAATTTGTGTGGGCTAAACCCACACTTAAAAATTAAAGCCTAAGCTTTAATCTCTACAGCGTATGCTTTTCCTGATAAAGGAACCCATGGACGCTTGATATGACGAGGACGACGAAGTTTATCATTAGAATCAAGAGGACGAGTTAAATCATCTCTCCAACCTTGATAAATTTTGAAGTTATTTTCATAATTAACATAGATATCACCAATTTTGTCACCTTCTTGAGCAGGCTCTAAGATAACTTTTTGGTGCCAACAGTGCATACCCGAGATTGGATCCGGGTGAGCTGCAGCTACAGCATTTTGCCATGAACCACTTAAACCATCCCACCAAATATTACCAGTATCTCTATTATAATCTGCAAATCTATCTGTATGGAAAGGTTTTAAACCTTCAACATAAGTAAGTTTACCCTCTTTTCCATCCATCTGAAGTTCAGCAGTTGGAACACCAAAACTATTAAGTCCACTTGTTCCATCATAATCTTCGATTTTGATTTGACCTGCAGTTGTACCAACATTTTTAGGTGAATGAGCCATAAATTTAGGGTCATTCATATTACGTTCTACTGGTTGAGAGTCAACTTTACCATCTGTAACACCATTAGGAATACTAACTGAGTTTACAAGTTTCCATCTACCACCATGGTGTGAACAAGCAAGTGTACCTGGAAGGACACCTTCTGTTGGTACAGCCATAGCTACAAAATAACCAGATTCTAAACCTGTAACACTATCTGTAATTCTTACACGAATAGAATCACCGCGTTTAAAACCTTGACGCTTAGCATCTGGAGTAGAAATCCAAATAGGGTCATGGTTTTGAGAAATTTCCATAAGATGCTTAGAGTTTCCAGAACGTGTGTGAATATTATATGGAAGACGGAATACAGTGTTAAGTGCATAAGAGTCTTTTTCAGTCATATATGAGTGATCTACATGAGATACAATATGATGCATATCTTTTTTCTCTGCCGGTGTTCTAGGGTAGAAAGGAATTGCATACTCTGGCCATTTCCAGTCATCGGCTAACCACTCACAGAAGAAGTCAAGTTTCTTGTCTAATGTTGCGAAACCTTCAACTACTTCACCATCTACTTCAATAGCAACTGGTTTTTTGTTGTCTTTATACTTGTTGTCACCATGATGATCTTCAGCATATACAACACCTGTTCTCTCATCTTTAGATAAAGAGTGTTTATTATACTTATGCCCATGAGCAATGAGGTTTTCACCATCAAATTTAACTGCTTTCTCTTGTGGAGAGTAAATCTTATCCTCTTCTAACCAAGCACCATGATCTCTCATATACTCATATACTGGGAATTCAGTATCTTTGTATCTAGCGTCACTAGTAGCAGTACGTTTAAGATTCGGTAAGTTATCACCAAATGCAGCATCATACCACTCAGCAATAGTTACTGGTGTACCTGGAGTCTTTTTAGATTCCCACATAGACTTAATTGTCTTAGTTTTAGCAGCATCAAGATAGATATCACCTTTAGGGTCAATATAGTTAACACACATATCAAACCAGAACTCATTCTCTTCCCAAACTTCACCAAGACCAGCTTTAATGTGAGCTTCAAGAGTAGCACGAGCAGGATTATTTGGTTTCCAACCCATTTTCTCTAATGCAACACGCATAACTGGTTGACGGAACGAAGTCCAACGAGCTGGCATTGTAGCTTCTGAGTGTTGATCGTGTCTCTCGCCCGCTAAACCAACAGGAAGAATATAATCAACATACCAGTTAGTCTCAGACCATGTTGGAGATAAGTTAAATGTAAGCTCCATTTTAGACTCATCTTTAATAGTCTCTATCCATCTAAATCCATCTGGGTTAATCCAAACTGGGTTATACATACGAGGAATCCAAACAGCAAGTTTTTGAGGAACATTTAAGCCTTTATCAATCCATTTTTGTTGCCACTCTGTATCGGCAAGTAAGTGTGGAAGTAAGAAAGACATCTCATAAGTCGATAGAGGCCATTCAGGAGGCCAAGAAAGCTCATTCCAAGTATCAATCTTAGGAATATTAGAACCACGTTTACCTTGACCAACAGTTGCAGAACCACCTTTACCAGCTACAGAAATAACATGGAAGTGGTGAAAGAAAGTTCCACCCTCTGGTCCAATAGCACCACGAAGAGCGATTGGTAAGTAACCAGTACGTCCACTCATCCAACCACCACGGTTACCCGCAGCAGCAGCTCTCCAGAAGTATGAAGATATAGCTGTTCCAGCCCAGATAAAGACATCATAAAGTTCTTCTAATTTATAAGCAGGCACACGTGTCTCTTTTGCAACAAAATCAAGTGTATAAGGGTTATAAAGCTCTTGAATAGTATCTAAGAATGCATCAAAATCATTTTTAGTTGGTACTTTAGAGATATACCCTTTAGAAACCATGTATTGTAAATAATCTTTGTTATCTAAGAATACTTCCCAGTTCATCCATTTCTTAACGAAGTCACGATCAACCTTACCTTCATTTAAAATTCTCTGTGTTAAATAGAGATAAATAAGAGGTTCAGTACCAGGCCAAGCTGCAATCCATAAATCTGCCATACCAGCAGAGTTAGACATACGAGGATCCATAACTACAAGTTTAGCACCCTTTGCTCTTGCATCTGCAATGAAAGACGCTGATTGCTGGAAATAGTGACCAGCATCAGCTGCATGAGATGAGTTAAGGAAAATAAGCTTAGCATTAGCCCAATCCGGAGAACTTCTATCATCATTTGCCCATTGAATAGTCGGAGTACGCCCACCTGATGAACAGATATTTGTATGCGAATTGAAACAATCACTTCCAAGTGTATGCCATACTTTACCAGTAAAGCCATTCTCATTTGGACGACCAACATGGAACATTACACTTTTCTTAGATAAATCATCACCTACACGAAGAGTATCTCCCATCTTTTTACCGATAGTAGTCATAGCTTCGTCCCAAGTAGTACGAACCCATTTACCCTCACCACGAGCTGCACCAGCAGCACGTTTTAGTGGGAATGCTATACGATCTGGATCATACATTTGACTTTGTGTTGCATAACCTTTTGCACAGTTTCTACCACGAGAACCAGGATGCAGTGGGTTACCCATATATTTTTTAACTGTGAAAGTTTTCTTATCAATCCAAGCCGTTAAACCACAAGAAGCCTCACAGTTTGAACATGCAGTTGGAATAATCATATAGTCATTAACTTCGATACCATCTGGGTTATCTTCGCTTCTAACACCATGGCGGTCTATACCACCGCGTTTCCAGTCATTTCCATCTAACTCTTTAAAGTCAGCCCACTCTTCCATTGGAGGATAGAATGATAATGAATCTGGAGTATTTGTAAATTTGCTTTGTGTTACAGACTCAGCTTGAGCATCTGCCGTAAATACACCTTTAGCAATTGCGGCACCAGCAACTGTAAACGCGGCACCTTTTAAGAATGTTCTTCTACTTTGTAAATACATTAATATTTCTCCCTAACTCATTGGTAATAATTGTGGAATCATTAACCAAACATGTTTAACCATGAATAGTCCCACAAGTGCTAGTATTGCTGCTAATTTTAAAAGGCTTTCGCTTTTCGCACTTCTGCTTAATACTATTAATAACATTGGTAATAAATAAGTCATCCATTGACCTAACCAGAACATAACTGTATATGGTCCGTCACCTTTGATATACTCTAATGTAAATGCTATCTCTTCAGCTTTCATTGGTCCAAATACATACTCTGACATATAGATAATGAATGCCATTAATGCACTAAGGCCTAAAACTGTACCTAACATTTTCTTAGCTTCGTAGTCAAGTTTATTACCACCAAGAAGAATCATAAATGCTGAACCTGCAACTAAAGCTGCTAGCATCATTTGTGCTGATTCTGCTGGCATTTGCCATAATTCACGTGCAGTACACTGACTCATAAGTGCAGCAGTGTAAAGTGTAACTGGAATAGCTAAAATAGTTGTCCATAAAAATACTTTATCAAATGCTGCATCATTTTTCTTCCAAGCTAAGAACACAAGAAGTGTTAAAAGACCTAAAAATGCTGATGCCATAAACGAACCAACAGCGATTGCTGATGTAAAGTGAGGATATAAAAATATATGCCACATTCTAAACGGTTGATGTAAATCCGCAAGTGTAAATAGTAAGAAAATATTAATAAAAATAAATGCAGCTGCTGCTGTATGTAGTTTTAGTTTATTTCCTGATTCTGGATGCATTCTTAAAAGTAGGAAAAGCATGAAAATCACACCTGTACCGATACTTTTTGCCCACATATTTACTGTAACCAACCAAGGCCATACTATACCTGGTAATGCTACATCTAAAGTTACAACAGCATTTGTAGCTGCTAAAATTTCATGTGCTGCCATTAGTGGTGCCCTCCTACTGGTAGTGTAGTGATTTTATTGAACAATGAGTGTCCATCAATTCTATGAGAAGCAAGTGGATTAAGGCTAACATTTCCACCACCGACATAGTAATGATGAGGATTAGTTCCCTTCTCAGGCTTACGTACTTGAACTCCACCTTGGTTTTTCATAATGTAAGTAGAAATATTTGATTTCGGATCATCTAAGTCACCAAAAATATTTGCTTGAACTGGACAGGCAACAACACATGCAGGCATCATAGAAGAAGCTACACGGTGTGCACAGTAAGTACACTTATCAGCAGTTTGAGTTTGAGGATCAATATAAATCGCTCCATAAGGACAAGCCATAACACAACCAGCACAACCAATACAACGTTCTTTATCAATATTCACAATTCCATTATCTAAATAATGAAGTGCCGATACTGGACAGATTCTCTCACATGGTGCATTCTCACAATGGTTACATCTAAGAGGTGTAAATGTTCTTTTTGTCTCTGGGAAAGTTCCCACGTCTACGTATTTAACACGTAATCTCCATGTACTAAGTGGAACTTCATTCTCCACTTTACATGCGATCTCACACCCTTTACATCCCATACAAAGATGTAAATCAACTAGGAAGCCTAATTGCATATATTCTCCTTTAAGCTTTTTTAATTAGCATTTTTAAGATTTATAACTATGACTAATATTTTTCAAAACACACCCTTATACTTGAGAGTATAGGGTTCTTTGACTATGAAGATATTAGCTAATAAAACTTAAATTAGTAATAAATACGTGATAGATGTTTAATGAAAAGGATAAGAGTGGGTAAATTCGAAAAAGTTATAGTAAAAAAGATATTTCAGAGGGGAAGAGGATTTTATTCCTCTTCGTCTTCATCATCCTCTTCGTCTTCTGCTTCTTCAGCAAGACAATCCATTCCATCAGAATGATGTGCAATATTTGCACCATGAGTATATGTTAGTTCACCACCCATTTTTCCTTGAAAGAGTGTAGCCCCTGTAACGATAGCAATCAGTACAATAGCAAATACTTCTGCTTTTATATTCGACTTGAAACAGCCATAAAATTTCACAAGTGTTGCAAAACCCATTGCAAATGCTAAGTAGAGACCAAAATCTTTATGCTTGATTAAAAGAGCTTTACCTTCACTTGTTAAAAGTGCATATGCTTCTGAACCATCTGCCTTACCTGTAAAGTATGCTACTACTAGAAATATTGTTGCAAAAACCATAAAACGAGTTGATATTTTTGACATTAACTCACTTGGTTTGATTAAATAGGCTATGCCTAAAACTAAAGATAAAATTGGAAGTACCACTGCAAAGTGTGCTGCTGCTGGATGTAACATTTACGAGCCTTGTATTAAATTTCTATCGCTATTCTACACTTTTATTTATAAATTTTTCTTATAGAAAAGAACTATTATCAAAAAATTTAGATAAAGTACAGAATATATAAGATTAACTTCAATGAGTCTTTGTATAATTTGGTTAAAAATAGAGGAGAACTTTTATCTTAGATTTTAAAAAATTAAAAGAATTTGCCAAAGATTTAACGCTTCTCTATGTGGAAGATGATAAATTTATTCGTGAACAAACCCAAGCACTTTTCAATAACCTATTTTACTCAGTTGATATCGCACAAGATGGTGAAATTGCTCTATTAAAATATAAAAAACATTATGAGACCTATGAAAAG
>Ga0256824_10000639_pt1 | contig 13599 bp, 11 predicted proteins | sample CV67metaG_FD_191570 | JGI IMG/M metagenome (GOLD analysis project Ga0256824, IMG submission 191570) | Hydrothermal vent microbial communities from East Pacific Rise, Pacific Ocean - CV67 | ecosystem: Environmental > Aquatic > Marine > Hydrothermal vents | place: Pacific Ocean: East Pacific Rise...
AAATACTTAATAAGCCTATAAATCTAAAAGGTTTTCCTCCTCGAATATATCAAAATGAAGCATTAAATAGATTCTTCGCCAAAGGACGAAAAACAGGTATTCTTAAAGCACCTACTGGAGCGGGCAAGGGAAGCATTATTGCTTATATGATAGCTGAGAAAAATCTAGCTACTTTAATAATTGTACCTACTGCAGATCTCGTTTACCAAACAGCGGAAAGAATTCGATCAATATTAGATATAGAATATTCTCTTGTTGGTGAGATGGGAGAGAAGAAAAGATTTCTCGATGCTCCTATTATTGTGTCTACATGGCAGTCACTCGCAACACCTGCAACACTTGAGAATATGAAACATAGAGGGTTCGGAATGCTTATCTGTGATGAAGTTCATAAAGCCAGTGCCCCTATTCTAAACAAGATAATCTCTTCCCTAGCAATTCCTTTTAAGTATGGGATGTCAGCGACTCCCTATAGGACAAAAAAAGAACAGATGGATAAAGTTCATGAGGTCTTAGGAGATACGATTTATAGTATCGATATAGAGTATTTATATAAAGAAAAGTTTCTACTACGCCCAGAAATAACATTTATAAAAACAGAACTTCCAATAAGTATAGAATCAGGGATAAGATATTATTTCTATGAAAAAATAGAGAAAAATGAAAAAATGAGATATGTCTTTGCTAATAAATTATTTAATGATAAGAAATATAACATTTTAGCTCCTAAAAATAGACTCATTGAGGATGTAGTTAATAATCCTTTACCTAATGAGTGGAATATGCTTGCCGATATTGCAAAAAAAGAATATCTTTCAAAACTAAAAAAAGAGAGTGAAGATGAGGATGAAGAGTTTAAAAAGAAACTGGGGTTAAGTAAGTCTGGGATTGAACTCTATTCCAGAAGAATGGATATTATAGTTAATCGATGTAGTCAGACATATTCAAAAAAAGATGAAAAATCAATTGTATTATTTCATACAAAAAAAGCTGGTGTTGAATTTGGGGAAAGGATGCGTTCTTTAGGTTTTGACAATATTCTTATACTTAATGGAGATAGTCCTACAAAAAGAGAAGATATCAAAAGGATATCAAAAGGTGAAATTAAAAATTATATATGTGTTAGCACAGTATCCCTTTTAAGTGAAGGTAACGATTTTCCAGAACTTAGAAGAATAGGAGTTGGGGCTCCAGCGTATTCGCCTTTTACAGATGTTGCTAGACTTATTCAAATAGTTGGTAGAGCTGTAAGACCTGATCCGAAAGATCCAAATAAAAAACCAATAATTGACATTTTTGATGATATTGCAGAGGGATGGGTTGGAGATAAACAAAAAATAGCCTATGAGAATCTTATTTCCGAATTTCACCCAAAGATAATAGGAGAGTCTCCTGTTCAAATAAAAATAGATTCTCTTTTTAATAATGAAAATAAAGATGATATACTTTCGCCTTCTAGTGTAACAAGGGCAATATAATGAAAAATGATGTAGTGTTATACCCATATGTCTTTACATTGAGTATTTTACCTTATTCTTTATGGTTGTTTTTATCTACTGACTATATTATTCTTACTGCAGTATCTCTATCTTTTATTTATTTTTGGGCTATACATATTATAAGGTTTTTTATAATAAAGACTCCTATTCCTCATATACAACTTCTACCGATAGTTTTATTATTTTCTCTCTTACTAGGAATAACTAATTTAGGAGATAAACACAATACTCCTCAAACATATAAAGATATATCCATTCATGATGAAAGAGATATACGACTACTTCAATCTTTTTCAGAGAATAACTCCACAGTTTTATCTATAAAGGATTATTTTAAATTAGGTAGCGGTCAAGATATTGCAAAAGAGTTGATATATAAAAAGAGTGATATTCTTCAGTATCTAACTGAAAAAAAAGCACAAGTCTCATTTAAAAAAGATATGTATGTAGATGAAGTGTGCTATTTTTCAGGAATAAGCGATTCATTAGATATGATTATTCTTGCAAAAACGGACAGAGCAACAGTTTCACCAATAGCTATTTACGAAAATGAGTATTCAAAAATATTTCAATGGGTATGTACAACTTTCCCTACAATTAAAACAGACACGTTATATTTTATATCTAAAACTACAGGACAACAGCAGATTGGTGAAGTTAGAGCTTACTTAAAAAACAAAAGAATACCCCTCCACTCCTCATTTGAAAAAATGAGTGATGAAAAAGAAATATCTAAACCAAATAGAACGGGATATATGAATACTATGGTTTTTGATGAAATATATCATGCTCGTTCAGCCTTTGAATTTAAGGAAGGTCTGGTTGTTTACGAAGACACTCATCCACCACTAGGAAAGAATATTATTCAGTTTGGTATTTATATGTCTGGATTTTCTCCTTTTGGATGGAGGATAATGAGTGTTTGTTTTAGTATATTATCTCTACTTTTTGCCTACTCACTGCTTTACAAGATGACCAGAAGTAGAATGTATGGAGTTATGACAGTAATACTTCTATCTTCAAGCTGGCTTCATCTTGTACAGTCCAGATTTGGGCTTATTGATATATTTTCAACCTCTTTCCTGATGGGGGTATTTTTATTTTTATTTTTATTTTTGGAAAAATCAAGAATTGTGTTTTTATATCTTTCTTCTATCTTTTTAGGTTTATCCGTGGGCGTAAAATGGAGTGCGTTGTTCGCTTCTTTAGGTATTCTGTTGATATCTATCATCTATTTAATAAAAATAAGGAAAGAAAATAAACCTTGGGTAAAATTATTCATTCATGGAATTATAGCTTATGTGATCGTCTTTCCAATTGTCTATATATGTACTTTTTATGATTATATCTTCCTAAGGGGTTTTTCTTTAATGGATGTGATTAATTATAATTTATTTGCCTATGATTATCATGCTTTGGAAACTTCAACCCACCCGTCTAGCTCTTTATGGTGGGAATGGGTGATAAACTCTAGAACACTTCCCATATTTATGCAAGAAGATTCATTAGGGTCAGCCATGATCTTTTTATCTGAGTCTAGTATAGTATCCCTATTTTCTGTCTTGTCTATATTAATTCTAATCTATCTAGCTATATATAAAAAGACAGCTAAATATCTTTTCTTACCTCTAGCATATTTATCTCTTTTGCTTCCATATCTCTTCATAGGAAGAACCTTATATTTTTATCATTATTCTTATAGTCTATTTTTTGCTATTATATCAATAGTATATGTATTTAGTTTATGGTCAGAAAAAAAGAAAAAAAGAAATATTATATTTTTTATGTCTTTTCTTTTTGTTGGTTATGTTCAATTATTAATGTTATATAATTATTCAGAGATAACAGGTCAAACCTATCCTGGGAAAACCAAGAATATGAATACTGAATTTTTAATAGAAAAGGGTTTTAATGATAACAAAGAAAACACTCTTAATCATAATCCCTTGTAAGGATGAAGAAGCTTGTCTTGAAACAACAAAGGATACGCTGAGTGGAATACTAGAGGATTTGAAAAAGAAAAATTTAGTTTCCAGAAGTAGTACACTTTGTTTTATTGATGATGGGAGTACTGATGATACTTGGTCTATGATTTTAGGCTGGAAAAAGCTTGGTATATTTGGAGTAAAGCTTTCTCGTAATTTTGGGCATCAAAATGCATTAATGTCAGGGCTTAGTCATTTTGTAGGATATGCAGATGTATTTATAACTATAGATGCTGACCTTCAAGACGATCCACTTAAAATAGAAGATTTCATATTAAAATATCTTGAGGGTATGGAAATTGTTTATGGTGTAAGAGAAGCTAGAGAGTATGATACTTTTTTTAAAAAAACATCAGCACTGTTTTTTTATAAATTCCAGAAACTATTGGGTATAAATTCCATTGAAAACCATGCTGACTATAGACTGTTATCAAAGAGAGCTGTATCTAATTTGTTAAAATTCAAAGAACCAAATATATTTTTAAGAGGTATTGTGCCGATGCTTGGGTATAAGAGTTCAGTAGTTAAATATAGACGCAATGAGAGACTTGCTGGACAAACAAAATACCCTTTTTTCAAAATGCTTGCTTTTGCACTAGACGGTATAACCTCTTTTTCTATGAGACCTCTTAGAGCAATAACACTTATAGGCTTTCTAGTTTTCCTTTTTTCTTTGGCAGGGATAGGCTGGGTACTTTTCCAAAAGTTTTTTGGGTACACCTCTGAAGGGTGGTCTTCTATGATGTTATCTTTCTATCTAGCAACAGGCATTCAAATGATAAGTTTAGGAATAATAGGTGAATATGTAGGTAAAACTTTTCAGCAAACAAAATATAGACCTAATTTTATTATAGAGGAAACTATAGAATAATGAACGATACAATACTATTTCAATTTTTAAAATATAACTTAGTTGGAGTCGTGAATACCTTACTTGGATTTGGTCTGGTATTTACTTTCTTATATTTAGGTATAAACAATATGTTGAGTAATTTTTTAGGGTATTTTTTCGGGATAATATTATCTTTTTTTCTTAATAAAAAATATACTTTTCATAAATATAAAATGACTGCTTCTATTATCTGGGGATTTTTTACAATATTAATGTTTGCTTATCTAGTAAATGCTCTTATCTTTTGGTCTATTATCAATTATATGGACCAATCTCCTTATGTATCTCAAATATATTCTGGTATTTTTTATACTTTAATATCTTTTTCTCTCATGAAAATTTTTCTATTCAATAATAGTAATCGGAAAAGTAATTATGAGAAATAAAGTAACTCCCTATCTTTTGATTATAAGTTTTATTTTAGGATTAATGTTTGTATATTCAAACCAAATAAATATTACAAATATAGCTCTAGAGAAACAAGGGAAGAATAATTATATATTTTTTAATTTAGTCTCAAATAAAAAAAAAGAAGTGAATTTACAATTTTCCATTCCTGGATTTATTGTAAAATCTATTTCTTGTAATGATAAGTATGTAAAACTAATACGAACAAAAGACAACTATAAATTTCTACCTTCTTCATACTCATCAATATCTATAGAAAGAGGAATAAGTGATTGTGTTGGTTATCTAGCTGAACAAACAGATTATCCTGAGTATGATGAAAGACTGGATATTTTAAGTGTAAAAACTAAAATGATTTTTCATGATTTCATGATTTCCCTATTATTATTAGGCATTCCTATATTTATATGTCTCTCATTTTTATTCTCATGGATCATTGGGAGAATATCTAAAAACAAAACTACAGATAGAAGAATACTTCCTTTATTTAATCAAAAAAGAAAAGTAGAAAAGCTACTACTTTTCATTTTGTTTTTAGGGATTACAATAAGAGGGCTTTATTTCTATGTGTTTGGACCATATCTTTTTCAACATGATTGGTCAGCTCATGTAGAATTAATATTCACGATACTGAATAATGGCTGGACACTCCCTCTACCTAGCACAGGGTTAGAATTTCCTCAACAACCTCTATATTATATCATTACGGGCTTCTTATACTCTTTTTCTGTGGGTATTGTAGATGATCCCTTTCAAGTACTAGGATTATTTTCTTTATTTTCTAGTTTTATTTTTTTACTCTATATTTATAAAATAGCTTTTCTCTTAAACTTGGGATACAAAGGAAGATTAATGTTTTTATCATTTTTCTCTTTTTTACCCTCTATAGTTTTTATTTCTGCAAGGATAAATAATGATGCTCTAGTTTTACCTTTGATGGCGATCAGTATATATTATATTCTAACTAGCTATGCTAGTGGGTTTAAAACTTCTTTTTGGACAGCGTTGTTTTTTACTTCTTTTTTATTTTTAACTAAATTATCAGCTAGTCCTATCGAAATATTTTTCTTTATTCTTTTATTAGATAGAGCGTTGTTTGGGAATAGTAAAAAATATACTTCAATTAAATTAGAATATTTTATACTTATTGGATTGTTTGTATTATCTATAGCCCTCTTTAGAGATTGGCAACCCATAGAAAACTCTTTTAGATTTATCAATAGTGCAGCTTATCCAGATCAAACTATACCAAGTCTATCGTTTGATTATTTTACAAGTTTCCCCTATCTATCTCTTCTAGATGCAAAGCAATGTGCTGTCTTTGGGGATGATACAATTAGATATCATTTTTTATCGTATATCTATGGGACAATGTTTGTGGGTGAATTCGATTATTCTACGTTGCAATACGGAACAGAAATTGCAAAAAGCTTAATTTCATATTCAATCTTAATGATGTACTTTTTTGGAATTTCTATTCCTATAGGGGTTATTTATTATTTATCGAGACTTGGTAAGAGAGGTTTTTTTGGAATATTATTAGTATCTCTTGTGGTTTATACAATATTGCTGGTTATTTCTCTTCTCTTTAAATATCCTTCTGTCTGTAATACGGACTTTCGATATCTGGAAATATCTTTTATCTTTATAGGATACATCGTTGTTTCTGGAATACGGAGTTTTAGTTATTCAAAATCTAAATTTCTTAATTTATTTGGTAAGATTGTTGAATTTTCTTTCTTTTCTTTTATCTTATGGTCTTTATTGTTCTTGATATTATTAATTGGGTATGTTTCCAATGTTTAACAAAAATTACATTATTCTTGTTTTTGTGGTAAAATTAATATTATAAAATAAAGGCTGAGCGTGAAATCAATAATATTTTCTATTCTACTTACTAGCTTGTTTACCCATGCAGGAATTTTTACTAAAAATTATTCAAAGCCTGAAATTGAAATTGGGAATATGCTTCAAGAAAATATAAAACTGTGGAAAAAAAAGAGTCTAAAAAAACCTAGTTTTATTGATATGGAGAATATTATGCGTTCTTCAGGATGTTATGTCTCGTATCATAGATGTTTATATAAGAACAAATACTATAAAGTAGAAGCCCTCACGAGTAATACCTATCCATATATAGATACGTCTAAAATAAAAAAGATTAAAAAAAGAAGAAGACACTCTAAAAAAATAAACACGCAAGATTTAATCTATTCTAAAAAACAAACAGAAACACATGAAGCAAAAGTGTCTAATATATTAAAGCCTATATTAAATACAAGAAATAGTGATAAAGGTTTTTCAAAGTTTGGTTTACAAGGACCAGGATGTTATTCTCCTAAAAAAGAAGGTAGTGTTCCTTGCTTGCCCGAAATAAAAAACAAACACAATCAAAAACCTTTCCCAGGGATTATTAAGTAATGGCTAAAAAAATAAAAATAGGTAAAGAGAAAGTTTCTGGAGCTTCTGTTTTTCTAGACATGGGAACACTAGTTAATAAAAATGGTATTATTTTCGGAGCCAGTGGTACAGGTAAAACCTATACTATTCGTGGATTAGCTAGAGGGTTTGCATCTATGGATACTGGAAACCGATGTATTATTTTTGATGTTCATGGAGATATATTACCTAATCATCCAATGGTGAGTAGTGTAAAAATAAGTGAAAAATCGGAAATGGGTCTGCAGCCTTTCATTATTGATCCCGATCAAGATAATGGTGGAGTTAATCGAGTCATTAAAAGATTCATATATTCTATAAATTCAACAACAAATAAATTGGGTTCCAAACAAGAGTCGGCTCTTCGTAGTTTACTAACTGACTTATTTAAAGCTAGAGGTTTTAATCAAGAGGATGCTAGAACATGGTCTCTAAATTATGATCCTAGAGAATATAAGAGCAAATATAAAAAAGATTTTCCTACTTTTGAGGATCTCATACGATTTACCACAAGAAAACAAGAAGAGCTTTTTGTTGGGGCCAATAGTGAAGTTGTAAGAAAGTTCATAGAATTTGCCAAGAAATCAAGAATTCTTCAAAAGAAAGTTGCAAGAGAAGATTTTCAAACAGATGAAGAGTTGACTGAAGCAAGAGATAAAATAGTAGACATCTTCTCTACTTTTATATATAGCGAAAGTTCTGGGATTACGGAACAGATAATACAAGATCAAATAAAGTATTCATCTTCTGAAGTTATAGGAGGAGTTCTTAATAGACTAAAGGCTCTTCATTTTAAAGGAATATTTAAAAATACAAAAGTAAAATTTGATTTATCCAAGCCTATTCAGAGATATGATTTATCTAGCTTAGAAACAGAAGACCAAAAGATTTTTATAAATATGGTTTTAGGAGATTTGTTCCTAGAACTTAAAGCTAGGGGATTTGGAGGAAGAACTGATACATTTGTTTTTATAGATGAAGCAAAAAACTACATAGACACCTCCGCAGATAATATGGTTAATAAGTTTTTCCTTGAAATTCGTAAGTTTGGATGTGGTGTATGGCTTGGTGCTCAAAATATAAAACATTTTAGTGATGACATTATCACCAATGCAGGTACTAAAATTATACTTGGGGTGGATACTATTCATGCTAAATCATTTTCTCAGAGGCTTAACTTGGACATTTCAAAAGTAACAGGAATAATTCCAAAGAAAACATTTCTCGTTGAAAAAAAAGAGGATGGAGAAATAAGTAGATTTATAGAGGTGGGCATATAATGAGTGTTAAAAAAATAAGAGTACACAGCAAGAATTATCAAGATATTTTTCCTTTATCTGAGATAAGCTTTAAACTTATCTTAAAAAAAAATAAATTATACCCAGAGATAGGGAGCGAACTATCTGCTAGAGATTTAGGAGAGGAAGGCTTTTATAATATAAAGACTTTCACTCTTTCTGAATTCAAATATTTTATAGAAAAAGTTATAGAGACTTTCCCTAAAAATCCACAAACTACAAAAAATCTCATTAAATGGCAGAATTTATTAAGATTCTGCATTTCTGCGATAAAAAAGGAAGAATTAGAAAATGAGTAAAGAATTAATAATTGCAGAAAAGAGAACCGCTGGTACAGAACTTGCTTCAGTTTTAGATGATCCAGAATTTAAGAAAATGGGGTATAAAAATCTCTTGGATTTAGGTAAAAAAAATGGATATTTAGAAGGTGATAATTTTTTAATATCTTGGGCAAGTGGACATTTATTTAGGGAAAAATTACCTTCAGAAATAAATCCAGCGTGGGGGCTGTTTACGCCTTTTAAAACAAGTGAAGAATATAAGATGCCATCACTTAGAGAAAATATAAAAAAAACCCCTACAGAAGAAAAAAACAAAGAACGTCAAAGGAAGATACTTAAATTCCTTTTAAATAGAAAAGATGTTATTGGTATTATTAATGCTTGTGATGCTGATTCAGAAGGCGAAGGAATCTTTATGGATATATATATCCATTTAGGTGGGAAAGTAAGGAATCTTCCTGTAAATAGGTTTTGGAATACAGGTTCATATAAATCTAAAATTGCTGTTACAAAAGCAATGAATTCCCTATTACCTGCTAACACCCCTAAATATGCTCAATTATATGCAAATAAGATGGCTAGATCAAATGGTGACTTTTGTATAGGTATGAAATTAACCAAAGTGTTGTGTGACTCATATAATAAACAATTCTATATAGGTAGAGTAAAAGGTGTTTGTATAGGATTAGTTGGCGACAGGAGCCTTGAAATAGACAATTTCGTATCTAAGCCTTATTGGAAGGTTGAAGCTATTCATCAGGGGCTCACACTCAAAAGTTTTTTTTATGTCGAAGAAGAAAGTGTTGACAAGGATGGCAATAATATTCAGATAAAAAGAAAAGAAGAGAATTATTTTGAAAAAAACAAGGCTGAATTATGTGTTGCATCTGTAAAAAAGAATTTCAAACTCACAGTTATAGAATATTCAAAAAAAGATGAGGCCCACACTTCTCCAGCTCTTCCATTGTCTGGTGATGACTTTAAATCAAATATGATGAAGAAATATAAGGTTCCTAATAAAGTGTCAGAAGAAATTCTAGATTATTTAAGAAAAGAAGGATTTACCACTTATCCTGGTACAAATGGTAACTATTTTCAAAAGTCTGAGGCTGCAGAAGTTCAAGAATCATTAAGTATCGCGTGTAAATATTTTAATATATCTTTACCTTTTAGTATAGAAAGTGAGGTTTTTAATGATAAAAAAGCAGCAGATCAAAATCACTCACCATTGACTGTGACTGAGGAGATGCCTACTGATAAGGATATAGAAAAATGGTCAAAAGAAAAAATACCTTTCCTTAAAGAAGGATATGAATTAATTGCTAAGCATATCATTTCCAAGTTTCTTCCAGAGAATCTTATTTCAGCACAAAACCTTGTTGCTAATACAGTTGATGGGAATTTATTTTTCATTAATGGGAAAAGTATTATTCGTAGAGGGTGGATGGATTTTATGGAAGCAAAATCTGAAGATACATCTTTTAATATACCTGGGCTATCCGTAGGGAGTGAAATTTCTATAGATGATGTAAAACTATTAGATAAAAAAACAACGGTACCCAAGCCACACACTGTTGATTCACTTATGAGCACTCTTCAAAATGTATCCAGAGTCTTCGATGAATATATTAGCGAAGCTGTAGAGCCGGATAAGATAGCTAAATTAAAAAAACAGAGGGCTCAACTTAGAAATGCTAAGGGGATAGGTACAGATAGAACAAGAGGTCCAACAATAGATGAACTTATAAAGAATGGTATTTTTACTTGTAGTAAAACTTTTGAACTAGCTCTTTCTCCTAAAGGAAAGGAACTTTATACAGTTTGCCCTAGAGAAATAAGAAGTGTTATTTTTACATCTGTCTGGGAGATATATTTTGAAGATATCCGTAAGGGCAATATGTCTTACTCTGCATTTATGAAGAATATGGATAATTATCTTATGGAAAAGATGATTCCAAAAGTGATACAAGATATAGGAACGAGGGTTAAAGTTTCAGAGAAAAAAATTTCAGAGAAGAAAAAGGTTAGTAATGTTTATTGCCCTTTGTGTAGATCAGATATTTTAGAAAATGATAAATTGTTTTTCTGTGAAAAAGGAAGCACAAAAAAGATAAAGGGTTGTGCTTTCGTGCTCTTTAAGGATGCCAATAAAGTTATTGGAAGGTCTTTTGATGGAGAATCTGGATTTACTGATTTTATAGAATCCACAAAAGAAAACCCAATAAAAGGGAAAGGGAATGCTTTTTGGTTTAATCCAAAAAAGAAATATATGACAGAGATACATTGGGATGCAGAAGCTGTGGCAGATGAAAATGGGCTTATTGAAACAGAAAAAGTATTTAAATATAAAGATAAAATATTATATAAAAATCTAATGGGAGTTCCTGCTACAAAAGAAGAAGCTCTTAAATTATTATCAGGAGAATCTTTAATTATATCAAGAATTGGTAAAAAGAAAAACACATATAGAGCTAAAGTCACACTTTCAAAAAAAGGTGGCAAGGTGGATGTTGAATTTCTTAAGGCTCCTGCCTTTGGGGAAGAGGATAAAGAATAGCACTAATTCTGCTATTGCTATCCTCTTCAACATCAACTTCAATCGTCCCAAAATATTTAGAAGGTCTTTTATTTCCACATCGCTTATGACACCAAGCAGTAAAGGAAAGATAAAAACTACCTTCAGGCAATCTATCCATAGAATAGTTTCCACGCTCTGTACTAGTTGAAAATCGTAAATATTTATATATTTGTTTATCTGCCTTTTCAATAGTATTTCCTTTTATCACTACTTCTTTAAACCACTGATCAGAATAACTTGTCTTTGGGTTTAAAAAAATTCTACTCTCTTTAGCCACAAATCTTTCTCCATTATCGTTTTCTAAATAAATAGTACCACTTATACTATTGTTCCCTTTTTCGGTAATATTTTTATATTCAATATATGGGAAAGGCATACGGGGTATTTTGATTGAATCAATATCTCTTATTCCTGAGTCCATTCTTACGACCCCTCCTCGTATATCCAAGTAAAAGTTCTCTGGAGAAAGCTCTGGCTCTTCTATATATTCAGTAAAAATATCATCCTCTATATGAATCTCTATATCAGGTATATCTTCGGTATATGCAATTTCCATCCCATAAATATTTGACATTAGAGCTATATCTTTTTGAAAAATTGTCTCTTCTAATGCGAATATATTTATTGTCACTAACAAGAGAAGCAATATTTTTTCTATAAACATATGTAATAACTCCGATTTTTATCGTAGTATATATAAAATACATATATAAGACAAATATTCAAAATTTGACAATAATCTATTTTTACTTTATACTAAGCATTATATAACCCAAGGAAAAATAATGCAGACAATTACTTTAAAAAAAATAGCCCTCCCTTTGCTTCTAACAGCTTCTCTTTTTGCAGGTGGTAATATAGATCCTGTCATGGACGCTTCTTCAGTAGATATAAATATTCAAAAAGCCAGAACTGTATCAACAGCTCATTCACTACAGCGAATATACATAGATAGCTTTTCTGATCTTATGTGGCAAGATGCAAAATATACACTAAAAGAAAAAGAAGTATATGAATCTGGGAATGGTCATTTTTCTCTTTCTACAGATTTTTCAAAAACAGGTTCTTTTAGTTACTCAGAAAAATATTGTTCTGAACTTAACTATGCTGCTTTTGAAAATTGGAGAATTCCAACATTATCAGAGTTACAACAAATATTACGCACGAATGATAATACTCAACGTTTTTATTATAAGCAAGTAGGTTATTTTTGGGCAAAAACAACAAAAGACGAAGGAACCTCAGTACACACTGAGGAAGGTTATGATTTCCCAGGAAGAGGGTCTAGGAATAGATATATTCGCTGTGTTAGAGAAATGAATGAAGTAGACCCACAAAACTAATTTACCTACCTTAAAGCGGACTTTACGAGGAAAATGGACGTTTTCCTCACTTTTAGTTGATTTTTATTTTTATTTCTTGTATTATTCATTAAAGGATAAGACATGAATAAAAATACATTACTATTAGAGCCTACAAGTTACTCGATCTTAAACAATAAATATAGCACTCTTCCAGAAATATTATTGAATAAGAAAAAAGATGAAGTGTACAAGCAGCATTTAGCTGAAGGTGATCTATATAGTCTATATGGCTCTGGAATCCCATCCACATTAAGCAACTCTGCTCCAGAATATCAAGAAAAAATTAATGACTTTTATAAAAACACATATGTATTTCAACTTAGACTAATCGCGATCATAGGTGCTTTATTGATATTTATCTTAGGTCCATCTGATAATACAGTCATAACTCTAGATTCTATCTACTTAGGTAAATATTTTCTTATAAAAATTATTCTTATTCTAGGCTTGAAATATTTATATGATTCAGTGAAGAGTACAAATAGTTTTAATATCCCATTCGACAAAATTTATTCCTTGTCTGTTTCAATGGGGATACCATCTATAGGCTATATTGGTAAAGCAGGAGGAATCGACGGAGAACAGATAGCAGAAAACTCTATTATCTTTAAGAAGGTAATGAATATTATTCTAGCTACAGCTAAGCAAAATCTTTTCTTTTCAAAAACTCTTCTTATAGGTTATATTGTGCTTGCAGCAATAATTTTACCTATCTTGCAGTATACAGCTATTATAATTTATAATATTGTGACCAAAATAGTTATACCTATTTTCTAGACTTTCTTGTATTTGATTTTTTTTTATTAATTGGGTACTATTTTATAGCTTATACATTACAAAAAGGAATATAATGAA